>QQTW01000016.1_pt1 | contig 192849 bp, 178 predicted proteins | sample 1904831 | NCBI WGS metagenome assembly QQTW01 (sample SAMN09435610, study PRJNA476489) | Subsurface metagenome, whole genome shotgun sequencing project. | reverse complement strand
CCCCATCCCTCCCGCTACATCTTTCGCCCAAGCCACAAAAATTCACACGCTCTGAGGAGCCGCGAAGCGGCGTCTCGAAGGATCGACGGCCGCGAGCCGGGCCGTGCATCCTTCGAGGCTCGCAAGCGCTCGCACCTCCAGCGACAAAGGCGAAGCCTTTGCGCGGGGATGACGGTAGAGCTACGCGAACCGCACCGACACCTTCCCGATCGCGCCGAAATCGGCCGCGAAGACGTCACCCGCGGCGATCGGCAGCGGCGGATGGCAGGTGCCTGTGGTGACGACCTCCCCTGCCCGCAACGTCAGCCCGAGCGCGCGCAATTCGTTGGCGCACCAGGCGAGCGCCACGCGGGGATCGCCGAGCACGTTCTTGCCGTGGCCGATGTAACGCTCGCCGCGCAGCGTGATGGTCGGGCGATGCTCGACGAGGTCGATGGCGCGCCAGTCGGCTGACGTCGCGGGTCCGAGCACGAACAGATGCGCGCATGCATTGTCGGCGATCAGCTGCGCCTCGCCGGCGGACGTGAAATCGGTGAAACGCGAATCCGGGATCTCGATCGCGGGATGCAACGTGCCGGCCGCCTCCAGCACTTCCCTTACGCTGTACGGCGTTGCGCGTGGCGCGAGGTCGCGTGCCATGCGGAAGGCGAATTCCGGTTCGGCGACGCGCATCTCGATGCCCTTCATCGAGGCGGTGCCGCCATCTGCGATCACCGTTTCGGCGAGGATGCGTCCGGCCAGCGGCCCGGCAACGTTGATGTGCTTCTGGCCGGCCTCGCTGGTCGCCGCGATCTTCCAGCCGAACAGTTTTTCGCGCGAGGTCTTTTCCAGCCCGGCCTGCACCGCGTAACCCTCGGCGCGATCGCGCGGCCGCATGGCGCTATCGAGTGCACCGAGTTTCGTTCCCGCGCGCCAGTGCTCGCTCAGGACGTTCGAGGCAGCGGCGATCTGGTTGTTGTCGGGCATGTTGTTCGCTCCCGCGGGAATTATTCTTTGTTGCACGCGATCTCAGCACAAACGCATCGCGCTTGTCGCGTGGGAAAACCGATGCCCAGCTATCTACTCTATGATGATCTTTGTCTTTGGCGACATCCGCCGCAACAGCCGCAGCATCGACGCTTTCGTCATCGAGACGCAGCCTGCGGTCGGTCCGAAATTCGGCCGCGCCAGATGCAGGAACACGGCGCTGCCGCGGCCGGCGACGCGCGGTGCGGCGTTGTGGTCGATCTCGACGATGAAGTCGTAGAGATGATCCTCGCGGGTCAGCCGGTCACCGCCCTGTTCGCGGTCGAGCCGGATCGGCCGGTTGTAATGGCGGTCGGCGGGATTCTCGCACCAGGCATCCTCGCGGCGGATCGGCCGGGTCGGCAGCAAGGTCACCGGACGCCGGTGGCGGTCGGCGCGCCACCAGAGTTGCCGCGGATGGAAGATGCCGCGCGGCGTGCCGCCGTCGCCCTCGCGCTTGTTGGCGAGGATTCCGCCGCGCCCGAGTGCCACGGGAACGGTCCAGCCATCGGCCGTCAGCCAGCCGCGGCGCGGATCGCCGGCGGCGGCGCGGACCTCGATGGCGGAGAGCGGGCGATCACGTTTCATTGTCGGATAAGTGATTGAAATGGCTGATCTTCCCTTAAGAATCGTTCCAAACTGAACTTGCCCTGGTTGGCCCTGTTATTCTATTCCCCGGCATTACAGGACATTCACGTCCTGCCCCGCCGGATTTGAGGTAGACTGCGCTGCCTTGTGAATCGGTAACAATCGCCTACCTGAGCACATACCTAGCCGATGCTACGGCCTTAAGCGCCCTCCGCTTCTGACCGCCCCGCCCCCGAAGGATTGTACCTATGGCCAATGCCCGCAAGATCTTGATCGTGGATGACGATACCGATCTGCGCGATACGCTGGTCGAGCAGCTGTCCCTGCACGAGGAATTCGAAGCCTCCGCAGTCGATACCGGCGCCAAGGGCGCCACTGCCGCCAAAGCCAATTCCCCCGATCTGGTCCTGATGGATGTCGGCCTGCCCGACACCGACGGCCGCGAAGTGGTCCGCAGCCTGCGCAAGGGCGGCTTCAAGGCGCCGATCATCATGCTGACCGGCCACGACACCGATTCCGACACCATCCTCGGCCTGGAGAGCGGCGCCAACGACTATGTGGCCAAGCCGTTCCGCTTCGCGGTGCTGCTGGCCCGCATCCGGGCGCAGCTGCGCCAGCACGAGGCCAGTGAAGACGCGGTGTTCTCGGTCGGCCCCTATTCATTCCGGCCCGGCTCGAAGATGCTCACCGGTGCCAATGCCAGGAAGGTGCGGTTGACCGAGAAGGAAACCGCGATCTTGCGCTTCCTCTATCGTGCCGGCCAGATGCCGGTGTCGCGCGAGACCCTGCTCCAGGAAGTCTGGGGCTACAATTCCGGTGTCACCACCCACACGCTCGAAACCCACATCTACCGCCTCCGCCAGAAGATCGAGAAGGACGCCGCCAACCCGGAAATCCTGGTCACGGAAGCCGGTGGCTACAAGCTGGTGCCGTGATACGCTTCGCGCTCAACGATTCGTGAAATCGAGGCGCACCGCGGTTACCGGCCCTGAATGTCGATCGATGATGACGTAGCCCTGCTCGAGCGGGTCCCGACGATGCGTCTGTTGGGCGATAGCTCCTTGCGCATGCTGGCGATCGGCTCCGAGCAACGCGACTTCAACGCAGGCGAGGTGCTGTTCAAGACAGGCGACACTGCGGACGCCGGCTATGTCGTGCAGCGCGGCACCTTCCGCGTCGAGGAAGGCGGCGCCGAGATCATCGCCGGCCCCGGCGCGCTGATCGGCGAACTCGCATTGATCGTCGCGATGAAGCGGCCGTCGACCGCCATCGCATTGGAGCGCGGCTCGGTGATCCGTGTCGCGCGCAGCCTGTTCCAGCGCGTGCTGGAGAGCGACCCCGCCGCTGCTCGCCGCCTGCGCGACGAACTCGCGCTGCGCACCAGCCAGCTCGCGAGCGATATCCTGATCGCGGGCGGCAAGTTGAGCACTTGAGCTGCCGAGATTTGGCCGACAGCCGCGCCGCTTACTCCACCTCTCCCCTTGTGGGAGAGGTCGGATTGCATCGTGAGATGCAATCCGGGTGAGGGGTGAGGTCTGTCCACCAGTGCAGTCCCTCGAGGGACCGCGACCCCTCACCCGGATCACATTACGCTTCGCTTCATGCGATCCGGCCTCTCCCACAAGGGGAGAGGCGAGGTGAAGCAAGCGGCTACGCTGCCGTCTAAACCTCCATCACGGCCGTCACCGGCACATGATCCGACGGCCGCTCCCAGCTGCGGGCGTCGCGGGTGATCTTGAAGTCGCTGACCTGGTCCTTCAGCGCGCGCGAGACCCAGATGTGGTCGAGCCGGCGGCCGCGGTCGCCGACGGTCCAGTCCGCGGAGCGATAGCTCCACCAAGTGTAGACCTTTTCCGACATCGGGATCCGCTCGCGCGCGATGTCGAACCATTCGCCATGCGCCTGCGCCGCGAGCAGCTTCTCGGTCTCGATCGGGGTGTGCGAGACCACCTTCAACAGCTGCCTGTGCGACCACACGTCGTTCTCGTGCGGCGCGACGTTGAGGTCGCCGACCAGGATGTGGCGGTCGTCGCCGCGCGGATGCAGCGGTTCGCAGCTCTTCATCTCGTCGAGGAATTGCAGCTTGTGCTCGAACTTCGGATTGAGCGCGGGATCTGGAATGTCGCCGCCGGCCGGCACGTAGAAATTATGCAGCACCAGCGGCTTCGAAAGCTGCGCTTTTTCCCCGAACGATACCGAGATGTGCCGCGAGTCGATCTTGTCGCAGAACGTCCGGATGTCGGTCGTCTCGAACGGCAGGCGCGAGACGATGGCGACGCCGTGATAGCCCTTCTGCCCGTTCAGCGCGACATGCTCATAGCCGAGCCGCTTGAAGCGCTTCAACGGAAACGCATCGTCGATGCATTTGGTCTCCTGCAGGCACAGCACATCCGGCCGCGCGCTCTTCAGGAATTTGGCGACGATGTCGATGCGCAGGCGCACCGAATTGATGTTCCAGGTGGTGACGGAGAACCGCATGAGAGCTGCGTCTTAGCACGGTTCTCGGTGCGGGTCGGTGCTTTGTCCACAATGTCGTAGGCGTAGGATGGGGAGAGCGAAGCGAAACCCATCATCCTCCCGCGCGGACCGAAGTTGATGGGTTTCGCTGCGCTCTACCCATCCTACGCCATCTCGATTAGCCCGGCGACGAGCCCGGATAGGTCGTGAAGTCGATCTTGAACAGGCCCGGATCGGGCTTCTGCGTGGCATCGAGATTGTAGACCGCAACCGTGGTGTCGTAGCCCTGCGGATCGGTGACGGTCCATTGCTTGAGCTTGCCGTCCTTGGCGCCGATCATCAGCAGGAAGCGGCTGGTACCGACCAGCGCCTGCTTCTCCTCGATCGTGATGCTGACGAACACGTCGTCGGCGGTGACGCTGACGACGTTGGTGTCCTTCATCAGGTCGATGCGGTCCGACAGCAGATAGCGCAGCGGGGTCTGCGACAGCGGATAGATATCCTGGGTGGCCAGCCTGCGGTCGCGCACCGCGACCGACGAGCCGTCGGCGATCACTTCGATGGTGCTCGGATTTTCGTATTCGAAACGCAGCTTGCCGGGCTTCTGGATGTAGAAATCGCCCTTGGTCTTGGTGCCGTCGGGGCCGACCTGGACGAAGTTTCCAACCAGCGTCTGCAGCGACGACAGATAGGCCGAGACCTTGGCAGCCTGTGCCTTCTGGTTGGCGTCAAAGGTCTGGAAGATGTTGGCGGGCACGTTGCGGCGCGGATCGGGAATCACCGGGTCCGGCGGTGCCTGGGTGGCGCCCGTCGTGGTCGGGCCCTTGTCGGCATTGCTCTGCGCGCCGGGGTCCTTGGCTTTCGGTGCAGCCTTCGGTGCGGGTTTTGGCGTAGCCGGCGCATTCTGCGCAGTCGCGCCGCCGGCGATCGCGGCGGTGACGAGAAGAGCCAGCGCAATGCGCGTGCCGCGGTCAATGAGGTGATTTGCCATCAGATATGTCAGGTCTCTGTTCGACGCTCGTCCCGCTTCGCCGGATTTTATCCCGCCTCTTCCGAGGGAGATATGGTTTTTCCGTGATGATCGCCCCCGATCAGAACTGGCCTTCTTCCTCCCCGACCAGGATTTCGCGCTTTCCGGCGTGATTCGCCGGGCCCACGATGCCCTCAAGTTCCATCCGCTCCATCAGCGAGGCGGCGCGGTTATAGCCGATCTGCAACCGGCGCTGGATGTAGGAGGTCGACGCCTTGCGGTCGCGCTTGACGATCGCAACCGCCTGCGTGAACAGGTCGCCGCCGCCGTCGCCGCCCATGCCGGTGGCGTCGAACACGGCGCCGTCCTCGTCGGTCGGCTCTTCCGCGGTGACCGCTTCGAGATATTCCGGAGCGCCCTGCGTCTTCAGATGACGCACCACCTTCTCGACTTCCTCGTCCGATGCGAACGGGCCGTGCACGCGGCTGATGCGGCCGCCGCCCGCCATGTAGAGCATGTCGCCCTGGCCGAGCAACTGCTCGGCGCCCATCTCGCCGAGGATGGTGCGGCTGTCGATCTTCGACGTCACCTGGAAGGCGATGCGGGTCGGGAAGTTCGCCTTGATCGTGCCGGTGATGACGTCGACCGAGGGACGCTGTGTGGCGAGGATCACATGCAGGCCCGCGGCGCGCGCCATCTGCGCGAGGCGCTGCACGGCGCCTTCGATGTCCTTGCCGGCGACCATCATCAGGTCGGCCATCTCGTCGACGATGATGACGATGTAGGGCAGCGGCTCGAGGTCGAGCTTCTCTTCCTCGTAGATCGCCTTGCCGCTCTCCTTGTCGAAGCCGGTGTGCACGGTGCGCGTCAGCTCTTCGCCCTTGCCCTTGGCTTCGACGAGGCGCGCATTGTAGCCGTCGATGTTGCGGACGCCGAGCTTGGCCATCCGCTTGTAGCGCTCTTCCATCTCGCGCACGGCCCATTTCAGGGCGACAACCGCCTTCTTCGGGTCGGTGACGACAGGCGTCAGCAGATGCGGGATGCCGTCATAGACCGAAAGTTCGAGCATCTTCGGATCGACCATGATCAGGCGGCACTGATCCGGCCGCAGCCGGTAGACCAGGCTCAGGATCATGGTGTTGATCGCGACCGATTTGCCGGAGCCGGTGGTGCCGGCGATCAGCATGTGCGGCGTGCGCGCGAGGTCGATGATGACGGGATCGCCGCCGATGGTCTTGCCGAGGCACAGCGGCAGCTTGGCAACCGAATCGACGCTTTCCTTGGCGACCAGCAGCTCGCGCAGGTAGACCTTCTCGCGATGCGCGTTCGGCAGCTCGATGCCGATCGCATTGCGGCCGGCGACCACGGCAACGCGGGCCGACAGCGCGCTCATCGAGCGCGCGATGTCGTCGGACAGGCCGATCACGCGCGATGACTTGATGCCGGGCGCGGGCTCCAGCTCGTACAGCGTGACGACCGGGCCCGGATTGGCCTTGACGATCTCGCCGCGCACGCCGAAATCCTGCAGCACGCCTTCCAGCGCGCGCGAATTGTTTTCCAGCTCGGCCTTGCTCAGCGGCTGGCGATCGCTCGCCTTCGGCGCGCTGAGCACCGAGACCGACGGCAGCTCGAACTTGTCGGAATTCCTCTTCTTCGGCTTCGGCTCGGCCTTCTTGCGCGGCGCGCGGGCGACGGGAGTTTCCTCCTCCTCGTCCTCTGCTTCCTCGTCGTCGAAAGCCTCGGCTTCGTCTTCGTCCTCGTCGTGATCGTCATGCGCGGGCGCGATCGAGGGCGCCGCGCGGCCGCCGCCGATATTGGGCTCCTGGCGCTCGAACGCCGCGCTGCGGCCCTGCGATCCGCTCGACACCAGTGATTTATAGGCTGTCGTGAACAGCCAGCCGAGCCGCGCTTTCGCGCTCATCGCCGCGTGGAACAGCCAGCCCAGCGAGACCGAGCTGCGGTCGTTGTCGTCTTCCTCGACGAACGGCTCGTCATCGTCGGAGATCGGCGTCAGCTCGTCGTCCTGCTCCTTGGCGCCCCAGCCGCAGGCAAACAGGAAGCACGCCGCCATCGCGACAAACAGGATCAGGCCGAGCACGACACGGTAGATGAAGCCGGGCGGCCCGAACACCACGGCAGGCGCGCGCAGCAAGGCATCGCCGACCACGCCGCCGAGCCCGGTCGGCAGCGGCCACGCTGTGTTGTGCGGCCAGCAGCTGGCAAAGCCCGCCGCGATCACCGTGCACAGGATCCAGCAGCCGAGCCGCAGCGCCTCGCGGTCGAACGGACGATGCGTCAGCATCCGCCAGCCCCACACCGCGACCGGCAGCAGCAGCATGATCGCGCCGAGCCCGAGGATCTGCATCAACAGGTCGGCGCCGATCGCGCCGGGATAGCCGAGCACGTTGCGGATCGCGCGCGAGGTGGCGTGGCTCAGCGACGGGTCCTGCACCGACCAGGTCATCAGCGCGGCGGTGATCGCGCCCGACAGCGCGATCAGGCCCAGCCCGGTCAGTTCGCGCAGCCGCCGCGCCAGCGCCTCGCGCAGCGAGAGCGGCAGGTGGCCGACCAGGGGGATGACACGTTCGATCGCTGGCATACTCAATCTTCGCGCTTGGCGATTAACCCAGGGTTTCGACCAGGCGATGCATCGCCTCGGCCGTCGATTCACTATCGGAGACCAGCGCGAGGCGGATATAGCCCGCACCCGGATTGGAACCGTCGTTCTGCTCGCGCGCCAGATAGCTGCCGGGGATCACGCGAACGCCGGCGTCGCGATACAGCCTCACCGTCGTCGCCTCGTCACCGCCGCGATCGGAGACGTCGAGCCAGACGCAGAAGCCGCCGGCGGGCCGCTTGTAGCCGTAGCGGCTGCCGAGGATCTGGTCGGCAAGATCGAACTTGATGCGATAGAGCCTGCGGTTCTCCTCGACATGCGCCTCGTCGCCATAGGCGGCGACCGCGACATGCTGCAGCGGCACCGGCACCTGCGGCGCGGCGACATTGCGCAGCTCGAGGAAGGCGGCCATGAACTTGCGATCGCCGGCCGCGAAACCGACGCGCATGCCCGGCAGGTTCGAGCGCTTCGACAGCGATTGGAACGCAACCACGTTGGTGAAGTCGGGTCCGGCGCATTCCAGCATGCTGCCCGGGGCTTCGCGGGTGTAGATCTCCGAATAGCACTCGTCGCTCAGGATCATGAAGCCATGGCGATCGGCGAGCTGCTTCAGCCGCGTGAAGTAGGCGCGCGAGGCCACCGAGCCCTGCGGATTGGCCGGCGAGGCAAGGAAGAACGCCACGGTCCGCGCCAGCGTCGCCTCGTCGATCGAATCAAGGTCGGGCAGGAAGCCGTTGCTGAGCGTGGTCGGCAGATAGATCTGCTCGCAGCCGGCGGCGCGGGCGCCGGCGCCATAGGCCGGATAGAACGGGTTCGGCATCAGGACCGCGGGCCGGCCCTTGCGCGGCGCGACGTAACGCGCGGCCGTGATCGCAGCGAAGAACAGCCCCTCGCGGCTGCCGTTCAGCACCATGACCTCGCTCTCCGGATCGACCGGGCGCGGCAATTGGAACCGGCTTCCCAGCCAGGTTGCGACCGCGCGGCGGAACGGCTCGATGCCCTTGGCCATCGGGTAGCGTCCGAACTCGGCGGTGTGCCTTGCCAGCACCGGGCCGACGAAATCAGGCACCGGGTGCTGCGGCTCGCCGACCGACAGCGTAATCAATGGCTTAGCCGGTTGGTACGGCGCCAGGAGCTCGGTGGTGCGCACGAATGGGGAACGCTCGGCCTGGCCGGCGGATGCGACATCGCCGGCGCCCTGCGCCATGCCGGATGAGGCGGTCATTGCCATGGTTGAAATGCCAGCACTTTCACTGCGGTCGGAGTTGAGGGGCGCCGACCGTAAACCGATCAAGTCACCATAGATAGGGCGAGGTTAAGACGCGATTAACCATCGGGGGTGGGCGCGGCCGGCCGCGCCGTGATATCAGCGCTGGCCGCACAAGACTGCATCGAAATTGCACCGAGATTGCTCTTGGAGACGATCCGCCGCCGCGCCGTCAGGGCGCTCATCATCACGGACGCGCGCGAAGTGCTGCTGCTGCGGATTCGCCCGCCGCACGGGGATTGCTTCTGGATCGCGCCTGGCGGCGGCATCGAGGGCGACGAGACGGCGGAGGCGACGTTGCGGCGGGAGCTCGCCGAGGAATTGGGACTGGTCGCCTTCGCGCATGGCGCCGCGGTCTGGCGGCGTCACCACACCTTCAACTGGGGCGGCCGGCGAATCTCCCAGAAGGAAGAGTACCGGATCGTTCATGCGGATCGCTTTCACCCTGTGATGACTGATGCGGCCGAGGCCAAGGTGCTTGATTGCTTCCGCTGGTGGCCGATCGCCGATCTATCCCGCGCTGAGGAGCGGCTGACGCCGCTGTCGCTCGCCGCCATCCTTGAAAACTATCTGCGCGCCGGCGCGCCCAGCGAGCTGCCGGACGAGGAAGTGCTGGTCGACTGACGCGGACTGCCGGCCGTTGCCGCGCATTCGAGCGATCTGCTTTACGCGCCATTAAGGCCAGCGCGCGCGTCACGAGTTCCTTCAGCAATTGGCAACACAGCCCGAACGAATGATCCGCGCATTGCGAGGGCGTGCGGACGGAAATGGCGATCAAGATCGAGACACGCGGCGACGTCCTGCGCCGCACCGGCAAGGTCATGGTGACTGCCGCAGGCATGACCGCGGTGATGTCCTTCACCATCGGCATGCTGGTGTTCGGCCGCGATCTGTCGGCGCCGATCACGGTCGGTCAGATGCAGGTCTTCGGCCTCACGGCCGGCGTCTTCATCGCCGTTGCGCTCAGCGGCGCGATGTCGTATCGCGCCGGCCTATTGATGCTGGAGCTCACGCGGACTCGCCGCGAGCTGGCCCAGATCTCGCAGACCGACCAATTAACCGGGCTCCTGAACCGGCGCGGCTTCGATGCCGAAGCGGCGGCAGCGCTCGACAAGGCGCAGGAAGATGGCGCGTCGGCGGCGGTGCTGATGTGCGACATCGACCATTTCAAGTCGATCAACGACCGCTACGGACATGAGATCGGCGACAAGGTGCTGGTCGAGATCGCCGACGTGCTGCGCCAGTTCGCGGTCCGGCACGGCGCGCTGGTCGCCCGCTACGGCGGCGAGGAGTTTGCCGCTGTCGTGACCGGCCGGAGCCACGAGCAGGCCGCGCGCGGCGCCGAGGAGATCCGCCGCGATTGCGCTGCAAGAACCATCCTCGACGGCGTCACCCAGCTGCCGGTGACGATCAGCATCGGCTTCACCGTGAAGGAAGCCGGCTTCGATCTCGGCAACCTGATGCGCACCGCCGACCAGGCGCTCTACGCCGCCAAGCGCCACGGCCGCGACCGCGTCGAGCACGCGCGCGATGCCGCGTGAGCACTTGTAGCCCGGATGGAGCGAAGCGCAATCCGGGCTACACACTGAACGTATCGTCTCAATGCGCCGGCAGCTTCTCGAATGACGGCTTGCCCTCGGGCAGATGGTGGAAGGTCTGCTTGTCGCAGGTGTAGATCGTCATCTGCGGGGTGAACACGCTGGGGTCGTCGAAGGTGCCGACCTTCAGGATCGCGGCGGGCAGGCCCGGCACCTTGGTCACCAGATGCGTGCCGCATTCCGGGCAGAACTCGCGGGTCACGGCGCGCTCGAGATCCTTGCGGGTGAACTGCTTGGGCTGGCTCGCGGTGTATTTGAAGCCGGTGACCGGCATCGCCATGAACAGGTTCGGGCCGCCGCCCGTGATGTACTGGCATTCGCGGCACAGGCATTGCGCCGCCATCATCGGTTCGCCTTCGGCCTCATAGCGCACGTTGCCGCAATAGCACCCGCCTTGCACCTTCATGACGTCCTCCCGTTTTTGTTGTCGGCTTCATTGTTTGTAGCCTGTCATTCCATGATGGCAGGCAATTCCGACATTATTTTCTCAAGCCGCAGAAAAAAGAAAGGGGCTCCAACTTGCGCTGGAGCCCCTCAACGGTCCGGACATTGCCGGGTATGTGCCCGGACCGTAGTTCTGGACCTGGCCCCGGAGGGAGCCAGAGTCCCGGGAGAACTCACATGTTGTAGGCGCGCTCCGTGTGCTCGGTGATGTCGAGGCCTTCACGCTCGGTCTCGACGTTGGCGCGCAGGCCGACGATCACGTCGACGATCTTGTAGAGGATCGCCGAACCGATGCCCGACCACACCAGCGTGGTGCCGACGCCCCAAGCCTGCGAGATCATCTGCGCCGCGAAGTCGTAATCGGCGACCTTAGGCGGGATCGCGGTGTAGTCGATGATCCCTGCGCCGCCGAGCGCCGGGTTGACCAGGATGCCGGTGCCGAGCGCGCCGATGATTCCGCCGACGCAGTGGACGCCGAACACATCGAGCGAGTCGTCATAGCCGAGCGCGTTCTTCACCACGGTGCAGAAGAACAGGCAGACCACGCCGACCACGAGGCCGAGCACGATGGCGCCCATCGGACCGGCATAGCCGGCCGCCGGCGTCACCGCGACGAGGCCCGCAACCGCGCCCGAGAGCGCACCGAGCAACGAGGGATGGCCCTTGATGATCCATTCCGCGAACATCCAGGCCAGCGCCGCCGCGGCGGTCGCCACGAAGGAGTTGGTCATGGCGAGCGCAGCGCCGCCATTGGCTTCGAGGTTGGACCCGGCGTTGAAGCCGAACCAGCCGACCCAGAGCAGCGAGGCGCCGATCATGGTCATGGTCAGCGAGTGCGGAGCCATCAGCTCCTTGCCGTAGCCGGTGCGCTTGCCGATCAGGAGCGCGCCGACGAGGCCGGCGATGCCGGCGTTGATGTGCACGACGGTGCCGCCGGCGAAGTCGATCGCACCCTTCTTGAAGATCCAGCCGGCGTCGGCGTTGATCGCGTCGAGGGCGGCCTGCGCCTTCGTCTTGGCATCGCCTTCAGCCGCGGCGGCGAGCGCCTTGGCGGCATCCTGGATCGCGTCCGGGCCCGGCCAGTACCAGACCATGTGCGCGATCGGGAAATAGATCAGCGTCACCCAGAGCGGGATGAACAGCGCGATCGCCGCGAACTTCATGCGTTCGGCAAAGGCGCCGACGATGAGGGCCGGCGTGATCGCCGCGAAGGTCATCTGGAAGCACATATAGACGAGCTCCGAGATGTTGGCGTCGACCGAGAAGGTCGCCGCCTTCGAGTCCGGCGTGACGCCCATCAGGAAGGCCTTGGAGAAGCCGCCGATGAAGTCGGAGCCGCCGGTGAAGGCGAGGCTGTAGCCGTAGAGAGCCCAGAGCACGGTGACGAGGCAGACGGTGTAAAACACCTGCGCCAGCACCGAGAGCATGTTCTTGGAGCGGACCAGGCCGCCATAGAACAGCGCGAGGCCCGGGATGGTCATCAACAGCACCAGCACCGTCGAGGTCAGCATCCAGGCGTTGTCGCCCTTGTTGACGGTTGGCTCGGCGTAGGCGGCGGTCGCGGCGAAAAGGCCGACTGCAAGGGCCGCCAGTCCCGCGCCATAGGGACGCTTGAACGTCATGTTATTTCACTCCTGAGGTCTTGAAAGGTTGAGCGCGAAAATCAAAGGGCCGCGGCATCGGCCTCGCCGGTGCGGATGCGCACGGCGTGCTCGAGGCTGATGACGAAGATCTTGCCGTCGCCGATCTGTCCGGTCTTGGCGGCGGAGGTGATGGCGTCGATGGTCTTGTCGACCTGGTCGGAGCCGACTGCGACCTCGATCTTGATCTTGGGCAGGAAGCTCACGGCATATTCGGCGCCGCGATAGATTTCCGTGTGGCCCTTCTGACGGCCGTACCCCTTGACTTCCGTCACCGTGAGACCGTGAACGCCAATGGCGGTCAGGGCGTCACGGACCTCTTCCAGCTTGAATGGCTTAATGATCGCCATAACAATTTTCATGAGTCCTATCCCCGCTTGGACCCGGCGCGAACGAACACCGGGAGTTTCGACTGAGGTTCACCACGCGGAGGACATCCACTACGCGGGCACAGCCACGACCCTTAGAATCAAATGCCGTGCCAACCGGCCCGAGTTCGCTAATGGATTATGAATCCGGATGTTTTCCCGCATTGCGGGAGCCGGGTGCCCCTGTGCTATTCGGTCGCGCCTAAAATCTAATCAGACTGGCTCAATTCGTGAGCAAGCCAGGGTCCGGACACAATTCTGCTCAGCTGGGCAGCAGCAATAGGTATTTAGATGGGGTGTTGCCGGGCCATTAGGCGGCGTCGCGCGCCGCGAAGACCTTGTCGATCAATCCCCATTCGAGCGCCTGCTGCGCCGACATGAAGTGATCGCGGTCCAAGGTCCGTTCGACGTCCGCCTCGGAGCGCCCGCAATGCTGGGCGTAAAGCCGGATGATGCGCCGCTTGGTCTCCTGCATTTCGGTGGCATGGATCAGGATGTCGGAGGCCTGGCCCTGGAAGCCGCCAAGCGGCTGATGCACGTGGAGGCTGGCATTCGGCAGCGCGGCGCGGTGGCCGGGTTCGCCGGCCATCAGCAGGAACGAGCCCATCGAACGCGCGGTGCCCATGCACAGCGTATGCACCGGCGCCTTGATGAACTGCATGGTGTCGTACATCGCAAGCCCGCTGGTGATCACGCCGCCATAGGAGTTGATGTAGAGGTTGATCGGCTTGTTCGGGTTGTCCGCCTCCAGGAACAGCAATTGGGCGCAGACCAGTCCGGACATCGCATCATTGACCTCGCCGTTCAGGAAGATGATCCGCTCGCGCAGCAGCCTTGAATAGATGTCGAACGAGCGCTCGCCGCGGGTCGATTGTTCGATGACCATCGGGACGAGTTGCATCATGTCGCGCATCGGCGACCTCCATGTCTGCAGGTGATGACGTCTCAGCGGATGAAGTTTGCGATCAGGCCGCGCGCATCAGACAGCGCGTGTTGCTGTTGGCCGGTTGCGGCGGTTTTTCCCTGATGCCGCAGGCCTGCTGGATGATGCGAAACCGCGTGCCGCCGGCCTCGTTCGGCTCGATCCGGAAGGTGACATGGCTTTCGCGAAACGGCGGCTCGGACTCGCGGAGCCGGTAACGGACCTCTTCGCCTGTTATCGTTGATTCCGGCTCGGCGCCGGCGAGATCGCAATCCGGCAGCCAGCGTTCGCGCAGCGCCGGAATGGTCACGGCGCGCCATACTTTTTCGGGCGGCGCGTCGAGCTCGTATTCGATCACCAGAGCTGCGTCGGTGTCAGGCTCGACCATGTCGCTCATTGATCCATGTCCTTCAGCAGGTCGGAGAGCGCTTCGATGCGCTTCGGCCAATAGGCGCGGTAGCGGGCGAGCCAGCTGCCGATGCTGGCGATGCCGTCCGGGTCGACCTCGTAATTCACGAAACGGCCCTGCCGCTGCTCGCGCACCAGGCCCGCCGCGCGCAGCACCGCCAGATGCTGCGACATCGCCGGCTGGCTGATCTCGAGGCCATCGCGCAGGGCGCTGGCGTTGAGGCTGCCGCCCGCGAGCTTCTCAAAGACCTTGCGGCGGGTCGGGTCGGCCAGCGCCTTGAAGATATCGGCTTCGATCATGCCAACACATAAGCACACACTTATGTGTTGCGCAAGCCCGAACTGTCCTCACGCCGTGCTGCGTGACGTCGGGCGCCCTTTGCATGGGGTTGTTTTGCGAATTTTGACGCTGGGCTCCCCCCGGCCCTGTCCAGGCGGCCGCTACTGCAACGCTTCGCCGTGCTGCGAGATGTCGAGGCCTTCCATCTCCTGCTGCATCGAGACGCGCAGCGGCACGAAGACGGAGACCAGCTTGAGCAGCACGAAGGTGACGCCGCCGCACCAGAGCGCTGTAACGACCACGCCGTAGAGCTGGGTCAGCAGCTGGTTCGGATTGCCCTCGAGCAGGCCCGAGGTGCCGCCGATCGCGGAGGCCGCGAAGATGCCCGCGAGCAGCGTGCCCGTCAGGCCGCCGATGCCGTGCACGCCGAACACGTCGAGCGAGTCGTCATAGCGGAAGCGATGCTTCAGCCAGGTACAGGCCCAGAAGCAGACCAGGCCGGCAATGATGCCGATGATGACGCCGTGCCACGGTGCCACGAAACCGGATGCCGGGGTGATGGTGCCGAGCCCCGCGACCGCACCCGAGATCATGCCGAGCACCGACGGTTTGCGGCGGGTCGCCCATTCGATCGCGCCCCAGGTCAGCGCGCCGGCGCAGGCCGCGAGATGGGTCGCGGTGATCGCCATGACCGCGCGCGAATTGGCCGCGAGCGCCGAGCCGCCGTTGAACCCGAACCAGCCGACCCACAGCAGCCCGGTGCCGACCACCGCGAGCGACAGATCGAACGGCGACAGATTGTCATGGCCAAAGCCATGCCGGTTGCCCATCACCTTGGCTGCGACGAGGCCGCTGATGCCGGCGGAGAGATGCACCACGAGGCCGCCGGCAAAATCCAGCACGCCTGCGGAAGCAAGGAAGCCGCCGCCCCACACCCAATGCGCCAGCGGCACATAGGCGAAGATGAACCAGCCGATCGAGAACAGCACATAGGCGGAGAACCGCATGCGGTCGGCGACTGAGCCTGCCACCAACGCCACCGTGATGATCGCGAACGTCATCTGGTACAGCATGAACAGCGCTTCCGGGATGGTCCTGGCCGCCGGATTGACGCTGTCCATGGTGATGCCGGCCAGGAACCAGCTGTCGAGCGAGCCGAGCCAGGGACCGTTGCCTACGAAGGTCAGCGAATAGCCGAAGGTGACCCAGAGGATCGAGATCAGCGCGACGGCGGTGAGGCTCTGCGCCATCGTCGCCAGCACGTTCTTCTTGCGCACCATGCCGGAGTAGAACAGCGCGAGTCCCGGGATCGTCATCATCAGCACCAGCGCGGTGGCGACGATCATCCAGGCGGTGTCGGCGGCGTTGATGCCGGGATTGGTCGCAGAATCCTGCGCGAAGACCGGCGTGGCCTGCGCGAACAGCATTGCAGCAGTGATCGGCGCAGCTGACATCGCTGCACGAAGAGCTCGTGCCCCCATCATCATTCCCCGGCGTGTCGTCGTTTCTTGGCGTGGATTTGTGACGTGCGCCGGCCTCGTTGCCGGCGACGGATTTGATAAAGCTCAGAGCGCGTCGTTGTCGGTCTCGCCGGTGCGGATGCGCAGCGCGTGGTCGATCGGCGTCACGAAGATCTTGCCGTCGCCGATCTGGCCGGTGCGGGCGTGCTGGGTGATGACGCTGACCGCCTGCTCGGCGAGGCTGGAATCGACCGCGATCTCGATCCTGAGCTTGGGCAGGAAGTTCACGACATACTCGGCGCCGCGATAGATCTCGGTGTGGCCCTTCTGGCGGCCATAGCCCTTCACCTCGGTCACCGTCATGCCGTGGACGCCGATCGCAGTCAGGGCCTGGCGGACCTCGTCAAGCTTGAACGGTTTGATGATCGCGACGACGAGTTTCATGGTTCAGGCCCTTATTCCCTTGAAGTTGTCCCTGTGCGCCCGTTCCCGGACCGGCGCTTGCCGCCCCCGGAGCGGCAATTTGCCGTTCCGCACATTTCGCGTTCGCCAAATCTGGCAGCTTTCCGGGCAAATGGCACAAAAAAGTTGCAGGTAGAAGGGGAAAACGTGCGCAGCGCATGAACTCCGTCACTGTACGAGACGACAACCCTCGGCCAGAATATGGCTTTCCCGCCCCGGCCAGCGGTCCCGCTGGCTCGTTTCGCCTACCGTGCGCCCACCTGCGCGCGCGCCCCGAGGAACAAGAAATGTCGAACCGAAACTGGTTTTATGCATCCGAAGGCCAGCAAAAGGGCCCCTTGCCTGAAGCCCAGCTCCGCGACCTGATCACCCGTGGCATGGTGGGTGCCGATACGCTGGTGTGGACCGAGGGCATGGCCGGCTGGCAGAAGGCGGGGGAGATTCCGGGTCTTGTTCCGAGCGCAGGGGCGCCGCCGGCGTTTCCGCAGGCCGGCGGACCGCCGCCGGTGGCGGCGTCGGCAGGCTATAGCGGCGGCGCGCTGTCGGCCGACTTCCCGATCTGGGGCCTGTTCGGGCGCAGCCTGCTGATGTTCATCGGCCAGATCTTCGTCATCCCCGCGCCGTGGACCGCGACCGGCCTGTACCGCTTTGCGATTCCCTATATCCGCGTGCCGGGCCGGCCGCACCTCGCCTTCACCGGCCAGCCGCTCGACATCTGGTACGTCTTCATCGTGCTCGGCCTTCTGACCTATGCCGGAGCCGCCAACAGCAACATCGTGACGCTGCTCTCGCTGCTGTTGCAGGGCTTCCTGAGCTGGATGATCGTGCGCTGGATCTTCGGCCGCCTCAGCTCGAGCGGCCAGGATCTCCCGATCTCGTTCAACGGCAGCCCCGCGGTCTATGTCGGCTGGTACGTGCTGATGGTGGTCGCGTGCATCACCATCATCGGCTGGGCCTGGGTGCTGACCGCCTGGATGCGCTGGATCTGCCGCAATGTCGAAGGCACGCGCCGCGAGGTCACCTTCAATGCCTCCGGCCTCGAAGTGCTGTGGCGGACCATCGTGTTCTCGATCGGTTTCGCCTTCCTGATCCCGATTCCGTGGGTGCTGCGCTGGTACGCCAACTGGTTCATCTCGCAATTCGCGCTGACCGAGCGCGGTGCCTACGCAGGTAGCTAAGGAGGATCACTTCGGCTCTGAATTCATCAGAGCCGAAGTCGCTCGAGGACGCTACTTGCGTTCGCGCACCGATCCTTCTTGCGCGACGGATGCCACCAGCGTGCCGTCGGGCTTGAAGATCAGGCCGCGGGTCAGGCCGCGGCCTGACTGCGCGCTCGGCGAATCCTGCGCGTAGAGCAGCCATTCGTCGGCGCGGAACGGGCGATGAAACCACATCGCGTGATCGAGGCTCGCCGGCATCATGCGGCGATCGAACAGCGTGCGGCCGTAGCGCGCCATCACGGCGTCGAGCAGCGAGAAATCCGAGGCATAGGCCAGCGCGCACAGATGCAGTGCCGGATCGTCGGGCAGCTTCGCCGCGGTGCGGATCCAGACATGGATGCGGCCGTCGTCGATCTGCTGGCCGAAATAGCGGCCGAGCTCGACCGGGCGCAGCTCGATCGGCCGGTCGCTTTCGTAGTAGCGACGGATGAACTCCGGCATCTCCTTGAACATCGGCTGCTTCGAGACTTCCTCCGCCGTCAGCTTCTCCGGCGGCGGCACGTCGGGCATCTTCTCCTGGTGATTGAAGTTGCTCTCTTCATCGGAATGGAACGAGACCATGATGGAGAAGATCGCGTTGCCGTGCTGGATCGCGGTGACGCGGCGGGTGGTGTAGCTCTTGCCGTCGCGCAGCCGCTCGACCTGGTAGATGATCGGGATCTGCGGATCGCCGGGCAGGATGAAATAGCAATGGATCGAATGCGGCAGCCGGCCCTCGACGGTGCGGCACGCCGCAACCATCGCCTGGCCGATCACCTGGCCACCGAACACCCGCTGCCAGCTCGTCTTCGGGCTGTTGCCGCGGAACAAATTCACCTCGAGCTGCTCGAGATCGAGGATGGACAGCAGGTCGATCAGGCTCTTGGACATGGATGCGTCCTGGATGGGTTCGGTTTGGATGTCGTCATTCCGGGGCGCGGCGCAGCCGCGAGCCCGGAATCCATTCATCCACCGAAGTTGCGGCCTGATGGATTCCGGGCTCGCGCTTCGCGCGCCCGGAATGACGAGTGGGGCCGGTTGGCCGCTCTTGTTTCTCCCCCCTGTTTCGCCCAGCTAATATCAGGTAGCAAGCACAGTCTGATGGCGTGAGGCGCGTAAGGAAAAGGCATGCCGGCACAGCGAAGTATTGTGATCTGCGGGGGCGCGTTTGCGGGGCTGGCGCTGGCCGTGGCGTTGCGCCAGGGGCTCGGGCCGGACATCCCGGTCATCGTGGCCGACCCGGCGTTGAGCCAGCGGCCGAGCCGTGATCCGCGCGCGACGGCGATCGTGGCGGCCTGCCGGCGGCTGTTCGAAACCCTCGGCGTCTGGGGCCAGGTGGCGCCGACCGCGCAGCCGATCACGGACATGGTCGTGACCGATTCCAAGCTCGAGGACGCCACCCGCCCGGTTTTCCTGACCTTCGCCGGCAATGTCGAGCCGGGCGAGCCGTTCGCCCATATGGTCGAGAACCGCTATCTGATCGATGCGCTGGCAAGCCGCGCCGAGGCCGAAGGCGTCGAGCTGCGCGCCACGGCGGTGTCGAGCTTCGACTCACGCCCCGACGGCGTCAGCGTGCGGCTGGCCGACGGCACCGAGATCGATGCGAGCCTCTTGGTCGCCGCCGACGGCGCACGGTCGAAGCTGCGCGAGCGCGCCGGGATTGCGACCCATGGCTGGGACTATGACCAATCCGGCATTGTCGTCACGGTCGGGCATGAGCGCGCGCATCACGGCCGCGCCGAGGAGCATTTCCTGCCCGCGGGCCCGTTCGCGATCCTGCCGCTGACCGGCAACCGCTCCTCGCTGGTGTGGACCGAGACGCGCAAGGACGCCGCGCGCATCACGGCGTTGAGCGAGGACGAATTCCACGCCGAGCTCGAGCAGCGTTTCGGCTTGCATCTCGGCGAGATCAAGGCGCTCGACCGACCGCGCGGGTTTCCGCTCGGCTATTTCGTCGCGCGCTCGTTTGTCGCCGAACGGCTGGCGCTGATCGGTGACGCCGCGCATGTGATCCATCCGATCGCGGGGCAGGGGCTCAACATGGGCCTGAAGGATGTCGCGGCGCTTGCCGAAGTCGTGGTCGATGCGGCGCGGCTCGGCATGGATCTCGGACAGGCCGACGTGCTCGAGCGCTACCAGCGCTGGCGCCGCTTCGACACCATGGCAATGGGGGTTGCCACCAACTCGCTGAACTTCCTGTTCTCCAACGAATCGACATTGCTGCGCACCGTGCGCGACATCGGCCTCGGCCTCGTCGATCGCGCGCCGCCATTGAAGAGCATGTTCATCCGCCAGGCGGCGGGCCTGTCAGGCGAAGTGCCGCGGCTGTTGAAGGGCGAGGCGCTGTAAGCTTTCGTAGCCCGGACGAAGCGGAGCGAAATCCGGGCTACTACGCGATCGCATCAGTCGATCTTGCGCGCCTCTTCCGGCAGCATGATCGGGATGCCGTCGCGGATCGGATAGGCGAGCTTGGCAGAGCGCGAGATCAGCTCCTGCCGCGCGGCGTCGAATTCCAGCGGTCCCTTGGTGATCGGGCACACCAGAATTTCGAGCAGTTTCGGGTCGGCGGTGCTTTCGAGGTGATCGGTCGTCGAGTTCATTGCGGTCTCCGGCTGCAGCGTTTTCGAGCGAAGCCTGTCCTGCACTTGATGCGGGATGGATACCGGTTCGCGTGAAGAAAACGCGTCAGAATAAACTGCCGTGATGTAGCATATCTAAATACGCGCTGTCAGCGCTTCGCCATTCGCAACAATTCGTCGAGCGCGGCCTGCTGCCGCGCCTTCGGCAGCGCCTGCTCCGACAGCGCATAGCCGATGAACGCCCAATAGAAGACCTGTGCCCGGCCGCGCGCCACCTCGTCAGGGAATCCGGTCTGCCGGAGCAGGGTTTCGATATAGCCGACGCGGCGCCGGTCGACCTCGAGCACGGCGGCGCGCGCTGTGGTGTCGGCGGTGGCCCAGCTGCGCACCGCGCGTTCCAGCGCCAGCCGCGCCGAGAACGCCCGGCGCAACAGCAGCGCCAGCGCGTCGCCGCCTTTCGGAATGGTCTCGAGCTCCGCGATCACCTGCTCGGCGGCGACCTCGCGCCAATGGGTGAGGATCGCGGCGCGGTAGGCGCCGATATCGGCGAAATGCCAGTAGAAGCTGCCGCGCGAGACGCCCATGGCCTTGGCAAGCGGCTCGGCCTTGAGCGCCGTGAAGCCGCGCCGCGCCAGCGTCTTCAGGCCCTGATCGAGCCAGTCATTGGCTGAGAGCTGGTCCGTCATGGTTTCCTCGTCCGCGCCGGCACCATACACAAGTGTATTGACAGGCGCCAGCCCCAGGTGCCATATCCATGCCGACCATACAGTACTGTACGGAGACGTCGCGATGCGTGATCTTCTGCTGCAAGGCGCCGGTGCGATCGCTATCGTGGTCAGCCTGATCCACGGCGTTCTCGGCGAAACCAAGATATTCGCGCGCGCAACGATCGAGCCGCCGCGCCTGCGCTTCCTCCTCCATCTGGTCTATCAAGCGGGCACGGTCGCCTGGATCGGCGGCGGCGTGCTGCTCGTCGCCGCGCCCACGATGGCCTCCGATGCCGCGCGGCACTGGATCGTGGCAACGCTCGCCATCGTGTTCGGCTGCGCCGCGCTGGCGAACGCGGTCGCGACCCGCTTCCGTCACTTCGGCTGGATGGCGATGAGCGCCGTCGTGGCGCTTGCAGCTGCCGGCTATTAGCGAGCGCGGCAGGGCGCCGAAGGCGCCGCCTTGCCGGACGTACGAAGAATTTATGGAGTCATCAATTTCCGTGCGGAATCGGCTTACGCGCGGATAACCATGCCACCGAAAGTTGTAGAAAATTATCGAGAATACAATTCAATCGGCCTAGCTTGTCCGCGCGGACAACCATGGACCGACGCATGTTTCGTGTTCTGACGTGCCTTTCAGGTGAGCATGACTGGCGGCTCGTTCTGCTCGCCGGACTGGTCTGCTTCGTTGCCAGCATTGCAGCCGTCAACATCTTCCATCGCGCGATCGCATCGCAGGCGAGGACGCGGCTGATCTGGATCGCGATCGCGGGAGCCGCGATCGGCTACGGTATCTGGGCGACGCATTTCATCGCCATGCTGGCCTACGAGCCCGGCGTGCCGACCGGTTACGGCATCACGCTGACCGCACTGTCGCTTGCCGTGGCGATGATGCTGACCTCGTGTGGCCTCGGCCTCGCTGCCAGCGACTCCAGCGGCTGGCGCGCGCCGGTCGGCGGCGCAGTGATCGGCGCCGGCATCGCCAGCATGCACTATCTCGGAATGTGGGCGCTCGAAGTGCCGGGCCATGTGGTGTGGTCGATGGACCTCGTGGCCGCCTCCATCGTGCTCGGCATGCTGTTCGGGTACGCCGCGCTGTCGGTTGCGGTCCGCCATCAGGATCGCTGGATGTCGCTGGTCGCAGCGCTGTTGCTGACGCTTGCGATCGTGACGCATCATTTCACCGCGATGGGCGCGGTCGAGATCGTCCCCGACCCCCTGCAGACGCCGGCGGCGCTGTCGCTCTCTCCCGCCTTCCTCGCCGTCGTGATCGCGGGCGTGGCGCTCTCGGTGCTCGGGATGAGCCTGGTCGGCGTGCTTGCGGATCGAAGGCTGGCGCTTCGCACCCGCCGTTTCGAGGACATCATCAGCCAGTTGTCGCTGGCGCGCCAGCAAGTCGAGGCGTCGCAGAAGGAGCTGGAGCAACAGAGGTTCCGGCTCGATACCGCGATCAACCACATGGGCGAGGGCCTCTGCATGTTCGATGCGGCGAAGCGCCTCGTCGTATGCAACGATCGCTACGCCAAAATGTACCGGCTGCCGCCCGAACTGCTGCTGCCCGGCACCGCCCACCGCGAGATCATCAAGCACCGGATCGCCAATGGCATCCTCAAGGGCGAGACCACCGACAGCGCCGCGACCGAGAAGCTCGCCACACTGAACGCGCTGCCAGCCGACGAGATCAGCAGCCGGGTCGACGAGCTTGCCGACGGCCGGCTGATCTGCGTGACGCGGCAGCCGATGCCCGGCGGCGGCTGGGTCGCGACGCATCGCGACGTCACCGAGCAGCGCCGCTCCGAGGCCAAGATCACCCACATGGCGCAGCACGACGCGCTGACCGACCTGCCGAACCGCGTGCTGCTCAAGGAGTGGATGGAGCAGGCGCTGTCTGGTGCGCGGTGCGGCGGACCGAGCCTTGCGGTGCTGATGCTCGATCTCGATCGCTTCAAGGACGTCAACGACACGCTCGGACATCCGGCGGGCGATGCGTTGCTGAAGTCGGTGGCCGCGCGGCTCCGCCGATGCGTCAGCGATACGACGCTGGTCGCGCGGCTCGGCGGCGACGAGTTCGCGGTCATCGACTATGTCAGCGATCCGGTTGCCGAAGCCGGCCTGCTTGCGGAGAAGATCAGGAAGGCGCTCAGCGAGCCGATCGATCTCGGCCACCATCGGTTGACCACCACGACCAGCATCGGCATCGCAATCGCACCGCGCGACGGCACCGATTCGGACGAGGTGCTGCGCAGTGCTGATCTTGCGCTCTACTCGGCGAAGAGCGTTGGACGCGGCTCGTTCCGCTTCTTCGAGCCGGAGCTCGACCGGTTGCTGCAGGCCCGGCGCAGCCTCGAGCGCGACATGCGCAGCGCGCTCGCCAACGGCGAGTTCGAGCTGCGCTATCAGCCCTTCATCCACGTCGCGAGCGGAGAGACCTGCGGCTTCGAGGCGCTGCTGCGCTGGCATCATCCGCAGCGCGGCATGATCTCGCCGGCGCAGTTCATCCCACTCGCGGAAGAGACCGGCCTGATCGTGCCGCTCGGAGAATGGGTGCTGCGCACCGCGTGCGCGGAAGCCGCCAAATGGCCCGCCGACCTCAAGATCGCGATCAATCTGTCGCCGGTGCAGTTCAGGAGCCCGGAGTTGGTCCCGGTGATCGTGCATGCGCTGGCGAGCGCTGGAATTCCGCCCGAGCGGCTCGAGCTCGAAGTCACCGAAACGGCCATCATCCAGGACAGCGAGGCGGTGTTCGCGGCGCTCAGCCAGCTGCACGATCTCGGAGTGCGGATTGCGCTCGACGATTTCGGCACCGGCTATTCCTCGCTGAGCTTCCTGCAGAAGTTTCCGTTCGACAAGGTCAAGATCGACCGCAGCTTCGTGTCCGAGCTCTCGGGCGCAACGGACGAGTCGCGCAGGATCGCGCGCGCGATCGTTCGCTTCGCCGTCAGCCTCGGCAAGACGACCACGGCCGAGGGCGTCGAGACCAGGGAGCAGCTCGACATCCTGCGCGCCGATGCCTGCGTGGAAGTGCAGGGCTTCCACTTCAGCCCGCCGGTCCAGAGCGAGAAGGTGGCGCAGATGGTCGGCGGGCGGACCCCGGCGGCAGCCGAACGTCCTGCGGTTCGTCTCGCAGTGGCGGGTGGCGCTTCCTGATCGAACGCCGCCCGAGCGGATTTCGGATACCCATGAGGCGTAAGGCCGCAGCACGCGGTCAAAACCAAATTGCGCGTGGAGCGCAAAGCGGTTTTCCGGGCCGTTAGAATTTCTCTAAAGCCTGCCGCGGCCGCGCTTCCTTGACTTGGCAATCCCCTCGGCATTGTTCACGCATATGCCCGGCGCGATGCGCGTTGTGGGCATGATCGTCAACGGAGGGGATGCGCGTGAAGGTGATTCTGAGTGCTGTGATTGCAGCGTGCGTTTTGGGGCTTTTCGGATCGGCGGCATTCGCCGACGGCTACAAGACTTGCACCAAGCTCGACAAGACGTCGTGGAAGCCGGCGAGTGATGCCGAAGCCAAGGCCAAGGCGGCCGGCTACGAGGTGCGCCGGTCGAAGGTCGAGGGCTCATGCTACGAAGTCTACGGCGTCAAGGAAGGCAAACTCTACGAGCTGTTCTACAGCCCGGAGGATCTCAGCCTGAAGCACACGATCGCCAAGTGAACTGTCCAGTGAATCGTCAAGTGAATCGCCGAGCGAAGCGGGCGCGATGACGGAGGCGGCGCCGGGCGCCCGCGGCGCGACCAGCGTGCAGGTCTGGGATCTGCCGCTGCGGCTGTGGCACTGGGCGCTCGCCATCCTCGTCCTGGTCGCATGGGTGACGCCCAACGCCTATGACCGGCTGCACCGGCTGGCGGGCTATGCGGTGATCGGGCTATTGGCGTTCCGTCTGGTCTGGGGCTTTGTCGGCACGCGCTACGCGCGTTTCGGCAAGCTCGGCGTCCGCCTGCGCGCCGCGCCGCGCTACATCTGGAATCTCCGTCGCGGCATCACCGGGCGTTACATCGGGCTCAATCCCGCGGGCACCGTGATGCTGGTGGCACTGCTGCTCATGCTCGCGGTCTCGGCGATCACGGGCGCGATGGAGGTCACCGTGACCTTCTTCGGTGTCTGGTGGGTGGAGGATACCCACGCCTATGCCTCGGATGCGGTCATCATCCTGGTTTGCCTGCACGTGCTCGGCGTCATCGTTGTGGGATTGCTGCAGCGTCAGAACCTGGTGCGCGCGATGTTCACCGGACGCAAGCGGCTGCGCAATCGCTGACGAACGCGTGGCTTTTGTTTGGGCATGATCTCCGGGCAAACGCGGAGCGTTTGTCGCGCGGGAAAACTGCTTCGCAGTTTTCCCGATCATGCTCATTGCACCGGCGGATCTCCCGAGGTGCGCTTCTTGGCGAGGTCCATCTCGGTGACGGCGATCAGGATCTCGGCGCGGGTCTTCAGGTCGGGCGCCTCGAGCATCGCCTGCTTTTCGGCCGGACCGTAGGGCGACATCATCGCCAGCGCATTGACCAGCGCCTCGTTGGGCGCGGACTCGATGCCCTCCCAGTCGACCTTCAGATTGTTGGCCTCCAGGAAGTCGGCGAGCACTTCGAGCAGCGCCTTGCGATCGACGGCGTCCTCGCCCTTGCGCGCGGTGAAGTCGCCGGCGAAGGAGAAGAAGTCGACCTTGCACTGCCGGTACGGCGTCTGCACGATCAGCTCCTCGACCACCTTGAAGCGCGCGACGCCGGTCAATTCGAGGATGTAGCGGCCGTCGCCGGATTCGGCGAGCTGGGTGATGCGGCCGACGCAGCCGATGCGGAACAGCACCGGCTTCGCCTCCTTCTGCGAATGCGCCACATCGGGCTGGATCATGCCGATCAGGCGATGACCGTCGCGCAACGCGTCGTCGATCATCGCGAGATAACGCGGCTCGAAGATGTTGAGCGGCATCTGGCCGCGCGGCAACAGCAGCGCGCCCGGCAGCGGGAACACCGGGATCACCTCGGGGAGCTCGCCGGGCCCGCGATATTCGGCATTGATCGGCATCTGGGGTCCCGCTGCTGTGACGGGTGTACTTTACGAGAACAGGATGGTCGACAACCGCCTGCGCCCCTCGACAGTTGCTTCATCGGTGCCCCCCCACGCCTCGAAGAACTGCACCAGCTGCTTGCGCGCGCCGTCGTCGTTCCACTTGCGGTCGCGCTTGACGATGGCGAGCAACTGCTCGGTCGCTTCAGCACGCTTGTTCATTGCGTTCAGCGCGGTCGCGAGATCGAAGCGAGCCTGATGATCGAGCGGGTTTGCGGCAACTTTCTGTTCCAGCTCGGCGATCGGGCCGACCGACTGCGCCTGTTCGGCGAGATCGATCGCCGCCTGCACCGCCTTCACCGCGGCGTCGTTGCGCTTGGATTCCGGCACCATCGCCAGCGTCTGCTTGGCCTGCTCGACCGCGCCTGATGTCATGTAGCATTTGGCGAGGCCGGCCAGCGCCGCGATGTTGGTGGCGTCGTGCGCCAGCACCTCGGCATAGATCTGCGCGGCAGCCGCGGCGTCGCCTTCGGCAAGCACGGCGTCGGCCTCGGCCAGGATCTCCGTGAGATTGGGCTCGCCGGCGGCGGGCACACCCTTGGTGATCTTCTCGATGAAGGCGTTGACCTGACTCTCCGGCACCGCGCCCATGAAGCCGTCGGCGGGCTGGCCATTGACGAAGGCGATCACGGCCGGGATCGACTGGATGCCCATCTGGCCCGGGATCTGCGGATGCTCGTCGATGTTCATCTTGACCAGCTTGACCCGGCCCTTGGCGTTCTTGACCGCCTTCTCCAGGATCGGCGTCAGCTGGCGGCAGGGGCCGCACCATGGCGCCCAGAAGTCGATCATGACCGGCTGGCGGCGCGATTCCTCGATGACGTCCTTGACGAAGGTCTGGGTCGTCGTCTCCTTGATCAGATCGGGCGCTGCCTGGGGCGTGGTGCCGCCCTGCTCCATTATCGTCACGTTGTCCTCGCCTGGTCGTCTGAGGTCAAAAATTATGGGGGCGTTCTAGCACGCTCCGTACGGCCGGTTCAGCCGTTCTGTCAGGCTAGAGCATGATCCTGGAAAAGTGGGAACCGGTTTTCCGCAGGATCACGCCCAGTAAATGGCGGTCGGTCGGCAAATTTCAATCGCTGGCCGCTCGGCCGGGTTCGATCGGGGACCCCGGATTTCAGCGCCATCCCACTGGGTGGACCTCGGCTCGAATCGCCCCGGAACGAGATCGCCTTGCGGCCCGTTCCAGCGGAAACGTAAAAAGAAATCCAGCGGGATCGTCAAATTCGGTCGATTCGGGGTCAATTTTTAAGGAAACCACGCGATTTCGTGAGTCCCGGACCGCGCTCTTGTGTTGCATTCGCAGGCGGCTTTTGGCATAGGTCTGCCGTTGCCGGCGAGCGATCGCCGCCATTTCGGATGCGGGTGTAGCTCAGTGGTAGAGCACGACCTTGCCAAGGTCGGGGTCGAGGGTTCGAGCCCCTTCGCCCGCTCCAAAATCTCTCGCTGACCGAATATCTCGCCGACAGAGCTGACAGTCTGATGAAGGCCCGCCCCGCTGCGGGCTTATTTGTTGTTCAGGCGGTTTTGCCGTTCGGGCAGTGCTCGGCGGTCAGGATGTCGCGGCCCGCGATGGCCGCTTCCCGCCTCGTTAACCGTCAGATCGTGCGTTCTCAAAACTGATAGAAATTTGTGGTTGTGTCGGCGCTGAAATGGCTGCGCTCGCCTCTCGACGCGGCACGCACGTGAATGATGCCGATCAGCTGGACGCCAGATTCCGCCTTGAACCGCCGCGTGGCTCGCGCTGCATGTGTTGCAGCGCTCATCGTGATTGCCGGCGTCGGGATATGCTCGCCGGCTTCAGCCCAGCTGCTGCCGAGCGACTCCGCCTATGCCCCGGCACACGGTTTCTTTTCCATGCCCGGGTTCGAGCAGGCGCCAGGCTTCGAGCCCGCGCAGCAGCCGCGGACCCGGGTCTACATCACGACGCGCTCGCATTGGGGCGGCCGGCAGAACTTCTGCGTCCGGACCTGCGACGGCCGCTTCTTTCCGCTGCCGCGCCTGAGCGAGACGGCGGATGTCAGGTCCTGCGAGGCGGCCTGTCCCGCCGCCGAGGTGAAACTGTATTCCGGCTCCGACATCGACAGCGCTAGGACCGGCGAGGGTGAGGCCTACAGGACGCTGGCGAATGCATTCCGGTTTCAGCGCGAGATCGTGCCGCAATGCTCCTGCAGGTCAAGCGCCTCGACCGGCCTGTCGCCGATTGCGATCGAGGACGACATGACGCTTCGGAGCGGCGACATCATCGCCGCCGACGATGGCTTCAAGATCGCGGCGATCACCAGTGGGGCGAGGCGCAGCGTGTTGTTCAGGCCGCTGTCGAAGGCCAAGGCGCAGGCGCTCGGCCTGGCGCGTCTCTCGTCGCGATAGACACGGATCGCGCGCGTTAGCTTCATTCGAATATGACGCCGCAGCGCAGAATGCCTTGTTATCAGGCAGCCCGCGCAGGAAAATTTCGCCTTGAATCTCGTCTCAACTTGTTTTGACGCAGCGCACACTGCTGCATGCGCTTTTCAGCGTCGATGGATGTGCTACCATTTTGCCGTCTGACCTACCTCACAGACCACGCCAACCATCATCTCTCAGGGCGTTCAAAATCAATAACAGGCAAGCTGCAACGGCTTGCATAGGGGAGTGACTCGATGAAATCAGCTTTCAATCGATCCATACTTGCGTTCGCGGCGATCGCGCTGCTGGCGGGGACCACCTTCGCCAATGCGCAGCAACAAACTGACAAGAGCCGGGCGTTGAAGAAATACGAATCCGGCACCAAGGAATTCTGGACCCATCCGCCGGATGACTGGTTCCTTGGCGACGAGACCGAAGCGCAGAAGGGCCTCGCCCCACCGTCCGGCCCGCCGACCGGCGCCTCCGACGCCGAGCTCGCCAGCATGATGAAGAAGATCAAGCTGCCGCCGGGCTTCAAGATCGAGGTCTACGCCTCGAACGTGCTCGCGGCGCGGCAGATGGCCTGGGGCGACAAGGGCACGCTGTTCGTCGGCTCGTTCGGCCTCGGCAATGTCTATGCGATCAAGGACAACAACGGCAAGAAAGAGGTCAAGACCATCCTCAAGGGCCTCAACATGCCGACCGGCCTCGCGTTCCGCGACGGCGCGCTCTACGTCATCGCGGTCGACAAGCTGATCAAATACGACAATGCCGAAGCCAATCTCGACAATCTGGGCAGCGGCAAGGTGGTGTATGACGACATGCCGTCCTATGCGGCGCATGGCTGGAAGTACATCGCCGTCGACAAGGACGGCTGGTTCTACATTCCGTTCGGACCTCCCTTCAACATCGGCATCCCGCCGACCTCGGTGTCGCAGATCCGCCGCGTCGATCCCAAGACCGGCAATGCGGAGATCTGGGCGCTCGGCGTGCGCAACTCGGTCGGCGGCGACGTCGATCCGCGCACCGGCAAGTACTGGTTCACCGAAAACGCGCGCGACTGGATCAGCGACGATCTGCCGAGCGACAAGCTCAACATGATCTCGAAGATCGGCGAGCATTTCGGCTATCCCTATTGCCACCAGGGCAATTTGCCGGACACCAAGTTCGCGATGGGTCACAAATGCTCGGAGTTCACCCCGCCGGTCTATAATCTCGGCGCCCACGTGGCCCCGCTCGGCATGAAGTTCTATACCGGCAGCCAATTCCCGGCCGAGTACAAGAACGCGATCCTGATCGCCGAGCACGGCTCCTGGAACCGGCACAAGTACCAGGGCGGCCGCATCGTGAAGATCACCGCGAGCCCCGACGGCAAGAACGCCAAGCAGGAAATCTTCGCCTCCGGCTGGATCGAGGGTGACCAGGGCTATCTCGGCCGTCCCGCCGATATCCTGCTCGACAAGGATGGCTCCATCCTCGTCGCCGACGACTGGGCCGGTGCGATCTATCGCATCAGCTACAGCAAGTAACAGTCGAAGCTTATGAGGCTGCGGTGGCCGCGAGGCGACCGCAGCCTCTGCTGCGATCGGATAACGGAACCACCTCGTCATGTCCGGATTGATCCGGGCATCCATCCAAACAAGAACCCTTTTTAAACCTGATGGATTGCCGGGGCATCCTCGACCAGCTCGAGGACAGCGCCCGGCAATGACCGCCGGAGAAACCGACAATGCGCGTTGTGTCCCTCGGAATGCTGTTCGCGTCGGCGGTCGCGCTGACCTCGTTTGCCCAGGCGGCGGACAATGCCGCCGGCAAGGCGAAAGCCGAAATCTGCGCCGGTTGCCATGGCGACAACGGCATCTCGCAGACCGAGAACATTCCCTCGCTCGCCGGCCAGCTCGATCAGTTCATCCAATGGCAGCTGGTGTTCTTCCGCGCCGGCGCGCGCAAGAACGAGCAGATGCAGCCGATCGTCGAGCAGCTCAGCAACGAGGACATCCGCAATCTCGGCGCCTATTTCGCATCGCTGCCGCCGTTCAAGGGCGGCAAGGACGACAATCCGGATCTGTCCGAGAAGGGCAAGCAGGCCGCGGCCGGCCGCCGCTGCGCCTCATGCCACGGCGACACCTTCGCCGGCACCAAGGCGGTGGCCCGCATCGCCGGCCAGCGCGAGGAATATCTCGTCAAGGCGCTGCATGACTACAAGTCGGGCGTGCGCTCCGGCGGCGCGCAGGCCGCGATGGCCGACGTGGCGTATCCCTTGAGCGACGAAGAGATCACTGCGCTCGCGCATTATCTGGCGCATCTGTAGCGGCGAATCATGTTGTCGTCCCGGCGAAGGCCGGGACCCATACGCCGCGGCCTCTCGATTTGAGGCAGATGTAGTCGCTATCTCGCCAACCAACTGAGTTCGGTGGTTATGGGTCCCGGCCTTCGCCGGGACGACACCGATCGTATTACGCCTGCCGCTGCTTCTCATACGCCTTGAGATGCGTGTAGGCCGTGCGCAGCTTCGGCACCGGGATCTTGGCCGCGTCGGCGCGCACGATCAGGTCGCCGATCACGTGATCGGCTTCGACCGGCAGCCCGGCCTTGATGTCGCGGAACATCGAGGCGGTCATCGGCGAGCCTTCGGTGGTCAAGAGCCCGCGGGTACGTTGGAAGAACGGGCCGCCCGGCATGTGCCCGGCATCGGCGGCGATCGCGCTGCATTCGTCGAGGATGCCGAGCAGGAAATCCCTGCCGCCGGGCGCGGCCAGGATGTTGCCGACCGAGGTCCGCATCAGGCTGGTGGACGCGGCGAGCGAGGCCAGGAATACCCACTTCTCCCACATGTCCTGCATCACGTGCTCGCTGGCGGCCGCGCCGTTGATCGCGGAGAAGGTCTCGGCGATCGCGCGCACCCGGTCCGACAGCCCGCCGGCGCGTTCACCGAAAGCCAGGGACTGCATCGGCTGCAGCTGCACCACCTCGCGCTTTTCATTCAGCGTCGCCGCGATCGCACAGAGACCGCCAAGCACGTGCTGGGCGCCGAACGTCTTGTCGAGCGCATCGAGATGCAGCATGCCGTTGAGCAGCGGGACGATCGCGGTCTTGTCGCCGACCGCTGGCGCGAACGACTTGATCGCGTCCTCGAGGTCGAACGCCTTGCAGCTCAGCAGCACGACGTCGAATTTGTCGGAGAGCTTGTCGGCCTGCACCGTCGGCGGATTGTTCAGCGTGACATCGCCGTTCGGGCTCTTGATCACGAGCCCCGCGGAGGCGAGCTCGGCGGCGCGGCGGGGCCGCACCAGGAACGTGACGTCGCGGCCGGCCTGAAGCATCCGGCCGCCGAAATAACCGCCGATCGCACCGGCGCCGACCACGAGAACGCGCATGGGAATTTGTCCTTCTTTGTTGTTGCCCCGGGGAGCGGGCGAAGCCCGAATGGCGGATAAATAGGGATCTGAACCGGCTATTCGCTACTCGCTATTCGCCGTCCGCTCATCTCACTTTCCCGACACCAATTCCTCGACTTCGCGCAGCTGCTCCTTGCCGAAGAAGATCTCCTTGCCGACGAAGAAGGTCGGTGAGCCGAACGCGCCGCGCTCGACGGCCGACTGGGTATATTCGATCAGCTTGGCCTTGACATCGGCATCCTGCGCGCGGGCGAACAGTTTTGCGGCGTCCAGGCCGGAGGAGGCGATCGCTTTGCCCGCGATCTCGGGATCGTCCATCTTCTTCGGCTCGACCCACATGTGGTGGAAAGCCGCCTCGATATATCTCTCGAACACGCCTTCGAGCTGGGCGGCGACCGCCGCGCGCATCAGGTTCAGCGTGTTGACCGGGAAGAACGGGTTCCAGACATAGGGCTTGACGTTGAAGCGCTTGAGGAAGCGCTCGGTCTCGATCTTCATGAATTCGGGCTTGTTCTTGACGCCTGCCAGCGTCTCGGCCGGCGACTTGTTGTTGGTGGCCTTGAAGATGCCGCCGAGCAGGATCGGGACATATTCGAACTTGACGCCGGTGCGCTTCTCGATCGCCGGGATCGCCTCATGGCTGAGGAACGCGTTGGGGCTGCCGAAATCGAACAGGAATTGCGGATTTGGGCTCACGGCGGTCGCTCCCTTTGGGCTTGTCTAGCATGGACCTGTCGTCGCAGGCGCCATCGGTAGAATATGATACTCATCATGTGAGCCGCGGCGCGCGATGTCAAATCAGTCGCCTGATGGTCTGCTTGCGCCATACCAGGGCGTAATAGGCCATCTGCAGCAGGAACATGGTCGCGAAGGTGACCGGGTAGGCGATCCAGATGCCGGTGATGCCGATGGCCCGGCTGAGCACGATCGCGACCGGCACCTCGACCAGTGCGATCGCCAGGGTCGAGAGGAACAGCGGCATCCACACCGTGCCGCCGGCGCGCATCGCACCCGAGAACACCGTCGCCATGCCGAACAGCACCATGCTCCACAGCACGATGTAGAGCAGCTGCTGCGCGAGCGCGAGGACGGCACTGTCCCTGATGAAGAAGCCCATCAGCGGCCGCGCAAAGAGATAGCCGAGCACGACCAGCCCGCCGGTGAGCCACAAGTTCATCTCGATCCCGGTTCTGACGATGGCGCCGACCCGGTTGGAATCGCCGCGGCCGATCGCCTGCGCGCCGAAGATCGAGGTCGTGATGGCGATCGAGATCGCCGGAAACTGCACATAGCCGATCACCTGGTTGACCGCGCCATAGGCTGCGGTCGCGTCCGAGCCGAACCCGTTGACGAGGCCGAGCAGCACCAGTTCGGCGAGCGAGACCACCACCATGCCGATCGCTGTGGGAATGCCGAGCCGCAACACGATACGGAGCAGGGCACCGTTCGGCCGCATGGCGTGCAGGAATGCCGCGTCGAACGCGAGCGGATGCTTGTTCCGCAGCATGTGGACATGCAGCCAGAGCAATGTCACGACGCCCGAGACGGCGGAGGCGATCGCGGCGCTCGCGACGCCCAGCATCGGCAGCCCGAGCCAGCCGCGGATCAACGCGGGCGTCACCACGAGGCCGACGACGGTCGAGACCGTCAACGCCACCAGCGGCGTCACGGTGTCACCGACGCCACGCATCATCGCCGCGAGCAGCAGGAACGCGAAGGTCACCGGCATCGTAATCATCATGATCCGCGCATAGGACACCGCGGCGTCGAGGACGTCAGGCGGCGTGGCGAGCGCGATCAGGAGCGGGCGGGCGAACAGGCCGCCTGCGATCGCAATCGCAAGCGCCAGCAGCAGCGTCACGGTCATGGTCGTGCCGGCAACGGCCTTCACCCGTTCGGGCTCACCGGCGCCCCAGGCCTGGCCGATCATGACGGAGGCACCCGCGCTGAGGCCGATCACGAAGGAGATGAAGAAGAACATCACCGGGAAGAACACCGACGCCGCGGCCAGCGCGTCGACCCCGATCATCTGGCCGAGATAGACGCCGTTGATGGTGCCGAACAGCGATTGCAGCACGTTGCTCAGCAGCATGGGCGCGAGGAAGAACAGGAAGGATCTGCGCAAGGAGGGAGGGTTGGACACGTTCAATTTCCGACGATGGGGGCTGGTGCGTTTTAGGTCAGGCGGCATACTCGCTACACCTCTCCCGCTTGCGGGGGAGGCCGGATCGCATCGGGGGCTCTCGCCACACGAAGAGTGTCGCGAGCGGCGAAACCCTCACCCCAACCTTCCCCCGCAAGCGGGAGAGGGGCGCAGCTCATTCGTGGCTGCTGTACATCATCGGTCGCTAATCCGCTTGATCGCTATAGGCGAGGCTGATCGCGTGGTCGCGGATATCGGCTGGCCAGTCCGCGATCAGCGTCGCAAAGCGGCGCCGGTCGTGCGCGAACAGCGCACGGATCGCCTCCTCGTAATGCGGCCGGTTGCCGCCCATTGTCGTCATGAAGCGATAGGCGGCTTCCTGCGCGCTGCGCGTGCGATCCTTGTCGCCGCTGGCGCGCCGCGCCTCGTCGACCAGCCTGCGGATCGCAACTGATGCGCCACCCTTCTGTTGCGCGAGCCAGTCCCAGTGCCGCGGCAACAGCGTGATCTCGCGCGCCACGACGCCGAGCTTCGGCCGACCGGGCCCGCGCGGCGCGGCCGGCGGCGCCGGCTCGTCGTCGAGCGGTCGGGCGTGCTTGGGCAACCGCGCCAGCACGTCGTCGACCGAGCCGCGGAAATCGATATCGACCAGGGCCGAGGTGCGGCCGTTGAACACCAGGACCGCGGCATCAGCGCGCCGGTCGAGCAGCTGCTTGGCGGCGCGGGCCACCTCAGGGAGGTCGCCGGCGGCGATGCGCTGCTCGCCTTCGAAAGCGACATAAGCAGGATTCATGGTAGAGCTCTCCGATTGCGCGACCCATTGCCCCGACAATTCCGGGCAATCGTGGTGCGCGGATCTCGACTTTCCCGTTCCCGGCTGGCACCAAGCGCCGCCCGATTGCACCGATAGTTCAGAGGACGCCCATGCTGACGGTTCATCACCTCAACAATTCCCGTTCGCAGCGCGTGCTGTGGCTGCTCGAGGAATTGGGCGTTCCTTACGAGATCGTGCGCTACCAGCGGCAGCCCGACATGCGGGCGCCGAAGGAGCTGCGCGCGATCCATCCGCTCGGCAAGTCGCCCGTCGTCACCGACAACGGCAACACCATCGCGGAATCCGGCGCGATCCTCGAATACATCATCGCGACCTACGGCAACGGCCGCCTGATCCCGCCGGCCGATACGCCCGAGCGGCTGCGCTACACCTATTGGCTGCACTACGCCGAGGGCTCGGCGATGACGCCGCTGCTGCTGAAGCTGCTGTTCACGCTGATGCCGAAGCGCGCGCCGGCGCTGCTGCGGCCGCTGGTGCGCAAGGTGTCCAACACGGCGCTGTCGACGCTGGTCAATCCGCAGCTCAAGCAGCACATGGCCTATTGGGAAGGCGAGCTCGGCAAGAGCGAATGGTTCGCCGGCAACGACTTCTCCGGCGCCGACATCCAGATGAGCTTTCCGCTGGAGGCGGCCGCCGCGCGCGGCGGGCTCGAGGACGGCCACCCCCGATGCGTCGCATTCCTCGAGCGCATCCACGCCCGCCCGGCCTATGCGCGGGCGTTGGAGAAGGGCGGGCCGTACGAGGTTGGTCGATAGATTCGCATTCATAGCCGGCAGCTCGGGTTTTGATGTCTCTATTTATATCCGGGTATTATTGCCACGTCAATAATGCCCGGGTATAAATGGCGTGCCCAAACCAAAAGGAGCCGCCATGAAGACCGAGGACCGCAAGCAGGCCATCGCCGACTACAAGAAGCGTGAGAGCGCAGCCGGCGTGTTCGCGATCCGCTGTCGCGCGACCGGCGCGGTCTGGGTCGGGCAGGCGCTCGATCTGGAAAAAATCCAGAACCGCATCTGGTTCACGCTGCGGATGGGCAATCATCGCAATGCCGAGCTGCAACGCGCCTGGGCGGCGCATGGCGCGGACAATCTGTCGCTCGAGACGTTGGAGCGGATCAAGGACGAGGAGCTCGCCTATGTGCGCGACACGCTGCTCAAGGAGCGCGTGGCGCACTGGCGCACGCAGTTAGATGCGGCTGCGGTGTAACCGTTTTGAGCATGATCTTTCCGGAAAACCGCTTCGCACTTTTCCGGATCATGCTTCAGGGCGACGGCAGTGCCTGCACGGTGACGCCGGGTGGCGGCACGTCGTCATCGGGGACGAAGAAATCCGACATCAGCGGCACCGAGGGATCGACGCGATAGGGCTCGAAGTCGCGCACGCCGTTGGCATAGAGCACCTTGTCGTCGATGCAGAAATGCCCGGTAAACTCGCGCGATGGCCGGGTGATGATCGCATAGGCCGCATCGCCCATGATCTCCGGCGTACGGCTCGCGCGCATCATGGCATCGCCACCGAGCAGATTGCCGACCGCGGCGGTCGCGATCGTGGTGCGCGGCCACAGCGCGTTGACGGCGACACCGGCCGATTTCAGCTCGCCGGCGAGCCCCAGCACGCACATGCTCATGCCGAATTTCGCCATCGTGTAGGCGGTCGAGTGCTCGAACCATTTGGTCTTCATGTCGAGCGGCGGCGACAGCATCAGGATGTGCGGGTTCTCCGCCTTCTTCAGGTGTGGAATGCAGTATTTCGAAACCATGAAGGTGCCGCGGGTGTTGATTCCCATCATGAGGTCGTAGCGTTTCATGTCGGTGGCCTGCGAATTGGTCAGGCTGATCGCGCTGGCATTGTTGACACAGACGTCGATGCCGCCGAACTCGGCAACCGTCTGCGCGATCGCCGCCATCACCTGCGCCTCGTCCCTGATGTCGCAGATCACAGGCAGCGCCTTACCGCCGGCGGCGCGGACCTCGTCGGCGGCAGTGTAGATCGTGCCCTTCAGCTTGGGATGCGGCTCGGCGGTCTTCGCCGCGATCGCAACATTGGCGCCGTCACGCGCCGCCCGCAGCGCGATCGCGAGCCCAATGCCGCGGCTCGCACCCGAGATGAACAGCGTCTTGCCTTTGAGCGATGTCATGAGAACCTCCTGTGAGGGAAGCACAAACCGACGGCTCCCTCTCCCCTTGTGGGAGAGGGTTGGGGGTGAGGGGTACCTCTCCGTACGGCATACTGCTTGGATAGACCGCGACCCCTCACCCGGATTGCATCTCTCGATGCAATCCGGCCTCTCCCACAAGGGGAGAGGCGAAGCGGAGCAAGCGGGACGGCCATCACATCACCTCACGTTCTACCCACCCGCATGCAACACGCGGCCGCGCGTTTCCGGCAGCGCGTAGGCGGCGATGAAGAACACGGCATAGGCCGCGACCGCGAAGATCGCGATCGCGTTGGCGAGCGTCGTCGTGGTCGACAGCGCGCCGACCAGGAACGGAAACAGCGCGCCGACGCCGCGGCCGAAATTGTAGCAGAAGCCCTGGCCTGAGCCGCGCAGCCGGGTCGGATACAGCTCGGTCAGGAATGCGCCCATGCCGGAGAAGTAACCCGAGGCAAAGAAGCCGAGCGGGAAGCCCAGCACCCACAGCACCTCGTTGGACAGCGGCAATTGGGTATAGAGCAGCACCACCGCGATGGCGCCGATCGAGAAGATCAGGAACAAATTGCGCCGGCCGATCCGGTCGGCAAGCCAGGCGCCGACCAGGTAGCCGATGAAGGAGCCGATGATCAGCGTCGCGAGATAGCCGGTCGAGCCGACCACGGAGAGCTTCCGCTCGGTGGTCAGGAAGCGCGGCACCCAGAAGGTGATGGCGTAGTAGCCGCCCTGCATGCCGGTGCCGACCAGCGAGGCCAGCAGGGTGGTCTTCAGGATCGGTCCCTGGAATATCTCCCATAGCGCGGCGGGTCCGGTGCCGGACGCCTGCTGCTGCGCCATGGTCGCGGCGGAGATCTCCGGCTCGGTGACATAGCGGCGCAGATAGAACACCAGCAGCGCCGGCAGCGCGCCGATCACGAACATCCAGCGCCAGGCGTTTTCCGCCGGCAGGACCGAGAACAGGATCGCCTGCGCCAGCACCGCAAGGCCCCAGCCGATCGCCCAGCCCGACTGCACCGAGCCGACCGCGCGGCCGCGATATTGCGGGCGGATGGCCTCGCCGATCAGCACCGCGCCGGCCGCCCATTCGCCGCCGAAGCCGAGGCCGAGCAGCGCGCGGGCGATCAGCAGCTGGTCGAAATTCTGCACCACGGCGCAGACCAGCGAAAAGAACGAGAACCAGATGATGGTGAGCTGCAGCGTCTTCACCCGCCCGATCCGGTCGGAGAGATAGCCGCCGAGCCAGCCGCCGACCGCGGAGGCCAGCAGCGTCACGGTACCGGCGAGCCCGGCGGTGCCGGCATCGACTTTCCACAGCGTGATGATGGTGCCGATCACAAGCGGATAGATCATGAAATCCATGCCGTCGAGCGTCCAGCCCGAGGCGCAGGCCCAGAACGTGCGCCGCTCCTGCAAATTCATGTCGCGGTAGAAGGCGAGGAGGCTGGTGTCCTCGATCTCTGCGACTTCGATCGTTTTGGATTCGGCCGTGCTCATGCGCGTTCCCCGGAGAAATCTTTCACCGGCTGTTTGCGATCCGCGGCCGGAGTTGCGCGGATCGCCAATCTATCGCGATGTCACAGGCAGAGCAAAGCCGCCTTTAGTACCCGGCGGCCTCTGAGCCTCGCGTGCGCGGATCCGGCGCGCCGAGCAGACCATTGGTCGTAACCACGATCGAGTTCGCGGAGGAGTAGCCGAGCGGCTCGACCAGCTTGTGCCCTTTGGCCTTCAGCTCGGCCAGCACCTCGTCGGGAAAGCCGCGCTCGATCCGGACCTCGTCGGGCAGCCATTGATGGTGGATGCGGGGTGCCGCGACCGCGGCTGCGATGTCCATCCTGTAGTCGATGACGTCGACGATGATCTGCGTCACGGCTGATATGATGCGGCTGCCGCCGGGCGATCCGGTCACCAGCACCGGCTTGCCGTCCTTCAGCACGATGGTCGGCGACATCGACGACAGCGGGCGTTTGCCGGGTCCCGGCAGATTGGCCTCGAAGCCGACCAGCCCGAACGCGTTGGAGGCGCCGGGGGCGGCGGTGAAATCGTCGAGCTCGTTGTTGAGCAATACGCCGGTGCCCTCCGCAACCAGGCCGACGCCGTAGGGAAAATTCAGCGTGTAGGTGTTGCTGACGGCGTTGCCGCTGGCATCGACGACCGAATAATGCGTGGTGTTGTCGCCCTCATGCGGCTGCTTGGCGTTGCGCACGTCGGTCCAGGGCGTGGCCCGGGCAAGGTCGATGGTCGCGCGTTGCCTTGCGGCATAGTCCTTGTCGACCAGCAATTGCGTCGGCGCGTCGACGAAGGCGGGATCGCCGAGATAGCGGGCGCGATCGGCATAGGCCCGCTTCATCGCCTCGATCATGACATGCAGAGAGGCGGCCGAACCCTGCTTCATGTCGGACATCGGAAAGCCCTCGAGGATGTTGAGGATCTCCAGCAGCACCACGCCGCCGGACGAAGGCTGCGGCATCGAGACGATATCGTGGCCGCGATAGCTGCCGCGGATCGGCGCGCGGATCACCGGCTGGTAGGATTTCAGATCGGCAAGCGTGAAGATGCCGCCGGCATTCTTGATCCCGCTGACCAGCTTTTCGGCAACCGCGCCTTCGTAGAAGCCGCGCGGTCCCTGTTCGGCGATCGCGGTCAGTACGCCGGCGAGATCGCCCTGGATCAGGCGGTCACCCTCATGCAGCGGTGTGCCGTCGGCGTGCGAGAACGCCCTGGCCGAATTCGGCCAGCGCGACATCCGGCGATACATGTCGGACAGCGTATCGGACGTATCATCGGTGACGATGAAGCCGTCGCGCGCCAGGTCGATCGCGGGTTTGAGGATCTGCGCCAGTGTGAATTTGCCCGAGCCGTATTTCTCCAGCGCCAGCGCAAGGCCTGCGACCGTGCCGGGCACGCCGATCGCAAGCGCGGAGTTGCGCGATTTGTCGGGATCGGGCTTGCCCTCGGCATTGAGGAACATGTCGCGCGTTGCAGCTTGCGGCGCGGTCTCGCGATAGTCGATCGCGACATCTTCATTGTGGCCGGCGAGATGGATCACCATGAAACCGCCGCCGCCGATATTGCCGGCGCGCGGATAGGTCACCGCCATCGCAAAGCCGGTGGCGACCGCGGCGTCGACCGCATTGCCGCCCTGTCGCAGGATGTCGGCGCCGACCCGCGCCGCGAGTTTCTCCTGCGCCACCACCATGCCGCTTTCGGCGTGAATACTGCTGGTCGTATCAGTGGCTGAAGGCTCGTAGGCGCGGCGCTGGACCTGACCGAGGGCGGGCGCAGCGATGCCGATTACCAGGAGAGCGGCAAACAGCCGCCGCGACATCGTTGCTGTCAGCGCCATCGAAGTGTCCTGCCCTGTTGGTCGCCGTATCAGCAAAACCGGCTCATGCTATATGGGAACGGATCGAAGCGGCAAAAGCCTGCCTGTAGTTGAGCTCAAGGAATATCTTTCGCGATGACGGCAACACTGCAGACGGGCACCGGCGAAGCGAAGGCCACCACCAAGGTCTATCCCGGCCGCGCTGCCGTCATCAGCTGGATCTTCTTCGACTGGGCCGCGCAGCCTTACTTCACGCTGATCACGACCTTCGTGTTCGCTCCCTATTTCGCGAGCTTCGTCGCATCAGATGCCGCGAGCGGGCAGGCGCTGTGGGGCTTTGCGACTGCCGCGGCGGGGCTTGCGATCGCGCTGCTGTCGCCGCTGCTCGGTGCAATCGCCGATGCCAGCGGCCGGCGCAAGCCATGGATCGCGGTGTTCGGCGCGCTGCTCGTGATCGGCGCGAGCGCGATGTGGATCGGCAAGCCAGGCAATCCAGACATCATCCCGATGCTGCTGCTGGCCTACGCGATCGCCAGTGTCGGCGTCGAATTCGCGACCGTGTTCAATAATGCGATGATGCCGACGCTGGTGCCGCCCGACCGGATCGGGCGCCTCTCGGGCACCGGCTGGGCCACCGGCTATGTCGGCGGCATCCTCAGTCTCGTGTTGGTGCTCGGCTTCCTTGCCGCCAATGCGGAGACCGGCAAGACGCTGTTCGGCTTCACGCCGCTGTTCGGGCTCGATCCGGTCATGCACGAGGGCGACCGCATCACCGGGCCGCTGACCGGGCTGTGGTTCATCATCTTCGTGACGCCGATGTTCCTGTTCACGCCGGACTACCCGGCGAAGCGACCGATACGCGAGGCGCTCGGCGAAGGCCTGCGCGACCTCAGGGAATCATTGCGAAGCCTGCCGAAGCAGACATCGCTGGCGTGGTTCCTGCTGGCGAACATGATCTACACCGACGGGCTGGTCTCGCTGTTCGCGTTCGGCGGCATCTATGCCGCCGGCACGTTCGGCTGGGATACGATCCGGATCGGCACTTTCGGTATCATCCTCGCGATTGCCGGGACGTTCGGCGGCTGGATCGGCGGCAAGCTCGACGATGCGTTCGGGCCGAAGCGCGTGATCACCGGCAGCCTCATCATCCTGCTGTTTGCGATCGTCGTGATCCTCACCGTGAACAAGGATTCCATCCTGTTCATCCCGGTCGCGCCGCCGGTGCCCGGCGGTCCGTTGTTCGCGGGCGTGGCCGAGCGCGCCTATATCGTGCTGGGCTGCCTGATCGGGGCCACCGGCGCGCCGCTGCAGGCAGCCTCGCGCTCGCTCTTGATCCGCCTCGCGCCGAAGGATCGCATCGCGCAATATTTCGGCTTGTTTGCGCTGACGGGAAAGGTGACGTCGTTCATCGGCCCGCTGCTGATCGGTACGATCACCGCGGCCACCGCGAGCCAAAAAGCCGGCATGGCGGTGCTGGTGGGGTTTTTCGTGGTGGGACTGGCGCTGCTGGCGAGGGTGCGCCAGTAACTTACGATCGTCGTCCCGGCCAAGCGAAGCGCGAGCCGGGACCCATGACCACGGATGTTCAAAGTAGGCGTGCTGGAGCCCAACGCGTTCTAACAACGCACGCCTGTGATTATGGGTCCCTGCTCCCGTGCGCAATTGCGCACTAAAGCGCGATGATATTTGGTTGAATCGTCATCGCGCTTCAGCTCTTTGTTTGAGCATGATCTTTTCGAGAAACCGCTTCGCACGTTTCCGGATCATGCTTTTATCAGTGCAACCCGACCTGGCCGGCTTCCCAGCCGAGCATCGCCTGCTTTCGGGTGATACCCCAGTGGTAGCCGGTCAGTGCGCCGCTCTTGCCGAGGGCGCGGTGGCAGGGCACCACGAACGACACCGGGTTGCGGCCGACCGCGGCGCCGACGGCGCGCGAGGCCTTCGGGCTGTTGATGTTGCAGGCGATGTCGGAATAGCTCACCGCGCGGCCCATCGGGATCTTGAGCAGCGTTTCCCACACCCGCACCTCGAAGTCGGTGCCGATCAGAACGACGCGCAGCGGCTGGTCCGCCCGCCATAACCGCGTGTCGAACACGCGCTGCGCCAAAGCGGTGGTGCCGTCGGTGTCCTCGACATAGGTCGCGTTTGGCCAGCGCCGCTTCATGTCGGCGAAGGCGGTCTGCTCGTCGCCGGGGTCGGCGAAGGCAAGACCTGCGAGCCCGCGGTCCGTCGCGATCACGATCGCGGTGCCGAACGGCGAGGGGTGGAAGCCGTAGCGCAGCGTCATGCCGCCGCCGCCGGTCTTCCATTCGCCCGGCGACATCGCCTCATGGGTGACGAACAGATCGTGCAGCCGTCCCGGTCCGGATAGGCCGGAGTCGAGCGCCGCGTCGAGCACGCTGGCGGAATCGCGCAACAGGTTCTTGGCGTGGTCCAGCGTCAGCGCCTGCATGAAGGCTTTCGGCGTCAGCCCGGCCCAGCGGCGGAACAGATGGTGCAGTTCATCCGGCGTGACGGCGGCGGCATCGGCCATCGCTTCGATGGTCGGCTGCGTCCGCCAATGCTCCGAGATGAACGCGATGGCGCGCCGCACCGAGTCATAGTCGCGCAGCGCGGCGTTCTGGAGGCCCGGCTTGGCCAGGCGCTGGTCGTGTATGGCGAGTGTCATCATGGTGTCTGATTTAGGAGCCATGGCGCATCCAAACCACCCGATTTCCGACAAGCGCGATTAGACGACGGGGTTGTAAGTGGGGCCGCGCTTCGCGGTGTTCAACGCCGTGGTCAAGGCCTTGGAAAAACTGGCCTTTTCGTCCGGGCTCAGGAAGCTGCCGACGCTGACCCGGCGGCCCCGGGAGACCAGATAAAGCCGCTCGATGCCGAACTCCTCGTGCGAGATCTGCTCGAACCGCACCCACAGCGGATTGAGCACCCATTCGGCGACTTGGCCGCGGTGGCTGATCCTGCGCACCCGCAGCTCCGAGGGCGTGACGGTGATCTCCTCGCTCGCTTTGGCGGTGCGGAAATTGACCTTGAAGGCCCAATAGATCACCAGCACGTCGAGGCCGAAGAAGCCGAAGATCGGCCAGGCGCCGAGCCACCAGAACACCGCGCCGGCGACGAAGCTGATCACCGTGACGAGCGACATCAGCACGATGAAGCCGGTGCGATTCAGCGAGCGATGCGGTGTCAGCAGCGCCGAGAACAGCTTTGGCTCGGCCTCGGTGCCGGCCGCCTCGGCGTCGTTCGCGGGATCAAAATCGTTGCCTGCAGTCATGACGTATCAGTATATCCCGTTCATGGCCAAAATCATCCGCTCTCAGCGCGCCGGCACCTCAAGCGTTCGGTCGGCGCCGAAGAAGAAAGTCGCGAAAGCGGCAAAGCCGCTGTCCAAAGGCACGGCAAAGAAGGCGCCCGCAAAAAAGGCCGCCAGGAAGGCTGCAAAGCCGAAGCCGTGGACGGCGGAGGAGGTCTACGAGGCCTTCGATCGGTTCCGCAAGGCCAATCCCGAGCCGAAGGGCGAGCTCGAGCACCTCAACCCCTACACGCTGCTGGTTGCAGTGGTGCTGTCGGCGCAGGCGACCGACGCCGGCGTCAACAAGGCGACGCGGCCGCTGTTCGAGGTCGCCGACACGCCGGAGAAGATGCTCGAGCTCGGCGAAGAAAAGGTCCGCGACTACATCAAGACCATCGGGCTCTATCGCAACAAGGCCAAGAACGTCATCGCGCTATCGGAGAAGCTGATCGCCGAATTCGGCGGCGAGGTGCCGCGCACCCGCGCTGAAATCGAATCATTGCCCGGCGCCGGCCGCAAGACTGCGAATGTCGTGCTCAACATGGCGTTCGGCGAACGCACGATGGCGGTCGACACCCACGTGTTTCGCGTCGGCAACCGCACCGGGCTCGCGCCCGGCAAGACGCCGCTCGAGGTCGAGCTCGGATTGGAGAAGGTGATCCCGACCGAGTTCATGCTGCACGCCCATCACTGGCTGATCCTGCATGGCCGCTACACCTGCCTCGCGCGCGGGCCGCGTTGCGAGGTATGTCTGATCAACGATCTCTGCCGGTGGCCGGAGAAGACCGTCTGAGCCATGATCGGCGTGGTGTGGTAAGAGGCTCGTCCGGCGTTCCGGTGCGTGACCGAGGAGTGTGGCGTGACAGAGCAGGTTCAAGAGGGTTCACCACGAGTCACCCAACCGGCTCTTGCTCCGGCGACAGCGCCAGACGCACCGAAATCTGCGACCAGGGGTTTCTGGCGCCGGTTCGCGATTCCGCTGTTTGCAGTGCTCGTCGCGCTCGCCTTCGTCGTCGTGGCGACCTCGCGCTGGAACGCGTGGGTCGGCAGCGCGACGATCCAGACCACCGATGATGCCTATGTCCGGGCCGAGCTCACCCAGCTCTCGAGCCGCGTTTCGGGCGAGGTGTTGACCGTCGCCGTCTCCGATTTCCAGCGCGTCAAGGCCGGCGATCTCCTGGTGCAGATCGATCCTGCCGATTACCAGGCGCAGGTCGCGCAGGCGGAGGCTGGCGTGGTCGGCGCGCAGGCCGCCCTCGACAACCTCAACAACCAGGTCGAGCTGCAATATGCGACGATCGCACAGGCCGAGGCCTCGCGACTGTCCGCTGAGGCACAGCAGACCCTGGCGCGCCAGGAGCAGGAGCGTCAGCAGTCGCTCTCGCAAACCGATGCCGGCACGCGGCAGCGCCTCGAGCAGGCGACCGCATCCTACGCCAAGTCGGAGGCCGACGTGCAGGCCAGCCGCGCGGTGATCGCGGCGCAGCGTCATCAGCTCGAGGTCCTGCAAGGCACCAAGAAGCAGCGCGCCGCCGATCTCGACGCCGCCAAGGCCCTGCTTGCGTCCGCCAAGCTCAAGCTCGGCTACACCAGGATCGCCGCGCCGTTCGACGGCGTCACCGGCGAGCGCCAGGTGCAGCCCGGCGATTACGTCAACATCGGCACCAACCTGGTCAATGTCGTGCCGCTGCCGAACGTCTATGTGATCGCCAATTACAAGGAGACCCAGCTGACCAACGTCAAGCCGGGTCAGCCGGTCGCGGTCACCGTGGATACATTCTCCGGCCAGACGCTGCGCGGCATCGTCGAGCGCATCGCGCCGGCGAGCGGATCGCAATTCGCGCTGCTGCCGCCCGACAACGCAACCGGCAACTTCACCAAGGTGGTGCAGCGGATTCCGGTGCGGATCCAGTTCGACAAGGGCCAGCCATTGCTCGATCGCCTGCTGCCCGGCATGTCGGTCGTGACGAGGATCAACACCGGCGAGGCGGTCGCCAATGCCGGAAAGTGATGACCCTGATCGCGGCCCGGTCTCGCGCGGCGACGTCGCGCGCTATCCGCTGTTCGCGGTCGTCGCCGTGCTGCTCGGCGCGTTCCTGGCGAATTTCGACAGCCGCCTGACCACGGTCGGGCTGCCCGATCTGCGCGGCGCGTTCTCGCTCACTTTCGACGAGGGCGCCTGGCTCTCGACCGCTGCGATCGGCTCGCAGATCTTCGTGGCGCCCGCGGTGGCCTGGCTCGCCACCGTGTTCGGCCTGCGCCGCGTGCTCGGCATTCCGAGCCTCATCTATGCCGTGGTCTCGCTGACCATCCCGTTCGTGCGCGACTACACGGCGCTGATCGCGCTCAGCATCGCGCACGGTATGCTGCTCGGCACCTTCGTGCCGGCGACGCTGATGATCATCCTGCGCAACCTGCCGATCCGCTGGTGGGTGCCGGGGATCGCGTTGTATTCGATCCGCGTCGGCTTCGCGCTGGACTCGTCGAGCTCGCTGGTCGGCTTCTATGTCGAGCATCTGGGCTGGCAGTGGCTGTACTGGCAGGGCGTGGTGATCGCGCCGCTGATGGGCCTGATGGTCTATCTCGGCACGCCGAAGGAGCCGGTCAATCGCGACCTGCTGCACCATGCCGATTGGGGCGGTATGCTGCTGCTCGGCGCCGGCGTCGCGATGGTCTATGCCGGGCTCGACCAGGGCAACCGGCTGGACTGGCTGTCGTCGGGCACCGTGATGGCGCTATTGATCGGGGGCGGGCTGTTGATCATCGCCTTCGTGATCAACGAGATGGTCGCGCCCCGGCCCTGGGCGCATTTCAACGTGCTGTGCTCGCGCAACATCGGGCTCTCGCTGATCGTCATCCTGCTGTACACGCTGACCAGCCTGTCGAACTCGTCGCTGGTGCCGAATTTCCTCGGCAGCGTCGGCGCGCTGCGGCCGGAGCAGTCGGGCGTGCTGCTGTTCACCTATGGCGCGCTGCCGATGTTCGTGCTGGTGCCGATCTCAATCGTCCTGCTCCGCCATCTCGATCCGCGCGTCGTCGTGGTGTTCGGATTCTCGGCCTTCGCGGCCGCCAATCTCTGGGGCACGCAGCTGAGCCACGTCTGGGCGCGGGAGGATTTCACGGGCATCGTCCTGCTCACGTCGGTGGGGCAGGCGCTGACGCTGCTGCCGATCATCATCATGGCGCTGTCGAACTCCGACCCGTCGCGGGCGACCGCGTTCGCGGCCTATATCCAGATCATGCGGCTCGGCGGCGCCGAGATCGGCATCGCATTGATGGGAACCTGGCTGCGCGTCCGTGAGCAGATTCATTCGAATTATCTCGGACAGCATGTCCAGGGCGGCGACGTCGACGTCGTGAATCTGCTGAAGCGGCTGGCGGGTGAATTTTCCAGTCACGGCATGGGGACGGCGATGGGGCGGGCCGTCGGCACGCTGGCGGCGCTAGTGCAGCGCGAAGCCAACACGCTCGCCTATATTGACGGCTTCTGGCTGTGCTTCTGGCTCGCGATCGCGGCGCTGGTCCTCGTCGCCTTCATCACCCGCGCGCCGCAGGGCCCGCTGTCGCCGGTGTCGCTTGGTTTCATGAAGAATCTGCTGCGCAGGCCCGGCGCCGCCGCTTCCTGATCTGGCGAAAGGCGCAGCCCGGATGTCGCCGGCGGCGTGCTGCCGGAGTCAATTTATAGTGACTGCCGCGCTCTCTCTATCGCGCCGGTGCCTGAAATATTTTGCGTACCGCGTGGTTCCATAACCGGGGGAACTGGAGCCACGATGATCGAGACCAAGCAGACGGCCGCGCTTGTTTCCATGGCGACGGCGGTTCCACCGCATCTATTCCATCAGGGACAGATCCTGCAGGCCGCGCGCAGCCTTCTTGCCGACCGCTATCCCGAATTCGAGACGCTCTCCAGCCTGTTCGCCAACACCGGCATCCAGCATCGCCATGGCGTGAAGCCGATCGAATGGTATCTCGAGCGGCGCGGTTGGCCGGAGCGAACGCAGGCGTTCCTGGAGGGCGCCGAGGCGCTGTTCGTCGATGCCGCCGGCAAGGCGATCGCGGCCGCCGGCCTGACCGGCAGCGAGATCGATACCGTGGTCACGGTGTGCTCGACCGGCATCGCGACGCCGACGCTGGAGGCGCGCGTCGCCGGCAAGCTCGGCCTGCGGCCGGATGTGTCGCGTGTGCCGGTGTTCGGTCTCGGCTGCGCGGGCGGCGTGTCGGGCCTCTCGATCGCGGCGCGGCTGGCGCAGGCGCGGCCGGGCACGAACGTGCTGCTGGTTGCGCTCGAACTCTGCACGCTCGCGGTCCGCCACGATGAGCTGACCAAGGCGAATATCGTCGCAGCCAGCCTGTTCGGCGATGGCGCCGCCGCGCTCGTGCTGCGTGCCGGTGACGGCGGTGCGACGCGGATCGAGGCGTCCGGCGAAAAGCTGTGGCCGGATACGCTCGACATCATGGGCTGGACGGTCGATCCGGAGGGATTCGGCGTCGTCTTTCAGCGCACCATTCCGGATTTCGTCCGCGACCATGTTGGACCGGCCGTTGCCGAAATTCTCGCGCGGATGCAGCTAACGACCGATGACATCGACCGCTTCCTCTGCCATCCCGGCGGCGCCAAGGTGATCGCCGCGCTGGAGCGCGCGCTCGCGCTCGATCAGGGCACGCTCGATCACGAACGCGATGTCATCGCGGCATGCGGCAACATGTCGGCCCCGACGGTTCTGTTTGTTCTCGAACGCGCCCGCGCCAGGGGATTGCCGCCGCGCGCGCTGCTCACCGCGCTCGGGCCGGGCTTCACGCTCAGTTGCGTCGCGCTGAGGCACGCGGCGTGAACCTCGCTTCGGTCATCCTTGCGCTGGTCACGCTGCAGCGCTTCGGCGAGCTCGTGCTGTCCCGTCGCAACACGGAGCGGCTGCTGACGCGAGGCGCCATCGAAGTCGGCGCCGCTCACTACCCGCTCATCGTGCTGCTTCACGCGGGCTGGCTGACCGCGCTGTGGATCTGGGGCCGTAACCAGGATGTCAACCTCGCCGCATTGGCGGCTTTCGTGGCGCTGCAAGGTTTGCGGCTGTGGATCCTCGCCGCGCTCGGGCCGCGATGGACCACGCGGATCATCGTATTGCCGGGAACGCCGCTGGTCGCATCCGGGCCCTACCGGTACTTTCCGCATCCGAACTATGCCGTCGTGGTCGCTGAGATCGCGCTGCTCCCGCTGGCTCTGCACCTGTCGGTGCTGGCGTTGATCTTCACCGTGCTCAATCTCACGGTGCTTGCGATTCGAATTCGCGCCGAGAGCCGCGCGCTCTCGGTTTCCGACTGGCCACGCATCAGCACGCCATGAGCGCGCGGGCAGATCAGCAAGCCGACAGCCCATCGGCTGCGACCTGGGCAGGCTTCCTCTTGATGTGCCTCGGCATGTTCATGGCGATCCTCGACATCCAGGTCGTCGCGACCTCGCTGCCGACGATCCAGCGCGCGCTGACGATCTCGCCTTCCGCGATGAGCTGGATCCAGACCGCCTATCTGATCGCGGAGGTGATCGCGATCCCGCTGACCGGACTGCTCACCCATGCACTGTCGCTGCGATGGTTGTTCGTCATCGCCGTCAGCCTGTTCACCATCGCGTCGGTCGGCTGCGCCTTCAGCGGCGGCTTTGCCGTGCTGCTGACGTTCCGCGTGCTGCAGGGATTTTCCGGCGGCGTCCTGATCCCCGCGGTGTTCTCCGCCGTGTTCACGCTGTTTCCGGCGCGCCTTCATCCGGTCGCCACCACGATCGGCGGCGCCATCGCGGTGCTTGCGCCGACCGTTGGACCTGTCGTCGGTGGCTGGATCACGCAGACCTGGTCGTGGCCCTGGCTGTTCCTGATCAACCTGGTTCCGGGCACGATCGCGGCGCTGGTCACGCCGTTGCTGCTGCCGAAAGAGCGGATGCATCTTCGCGCGTTCTCCAGGCTGGACAAATCGTCGCTGATCCTGCTCGCAGCGGCCCTCGCAAGCCTGATGATCGGGCTGAAGGAAGCGCCGCAGCGCGGCTGGGCCTCGATGCTCTGCCTCAGCCTGCTGATCGGAAGCGTTGCCGGGATCGCGCTGCTGATCCGGCGCACGCTCCGCGCGGCGGATCCGATCGCGCAATTGACCTTGTTCCGGCGGCGTTCGTTCGCGATCGGCTGCGGCCTGAGCTTTTGCCTCGGCGTCGGTCTCTACGGATCGACTTATCTGATGCCGGTCTTCCTCGGCTTCGTCCGCCGCCATGACGCCTTCGAGATCGGCACCACCATGCTGGTCACGGGAGCTGCGCAGCTCGTCGCCGCGCCGCTGGCGGCCTTCCTCGAAAGTCGCGTCGGCGCGCTGGCGTTGACCGCGACGGGCTTTGCCTTGTTCGCGTTCGGTCTGGGTCTCAGCGCCTTCCAGCCTCGTACGGCCGATTTCGGCGAGATGGTCTGGCCGCAGGTCGTGCGCGGCATCGCCATCATGTTTTGCCTGCTGCCGCCGACACGGTTTGCACTGGGTTCGCTGCCAGAGGACGAAATTGCCGACGCCAGCGGATTGTTCAACCTGATGCGAAATCTCGGCGGCGCGATCGGGATCGCCCTGATCGACACCATCCTCTACGGGCGCAGCCCGATCTATGGCGAGGATTTTCGTGCACGCCTGCTGGCAGGCGATATCAACGCGGCGCAGGCGATCGGGCTCGATCCGATGTTGCTGATCAACCGACCGCTGGGTCCGCCCGACGAGGCGACGGTGGCGTTCATCCGGCCGCTGATCGAACGGGCCTCGCTCGCACTCACCGTCAACGAGGCATGGGCAATGCTCGCCTGCGTGGCGATCGCAGGATTGCTGCTGGTGCCGTTCGCGCGGGCACCGGCGTCTCTCCAGGTGCCGCGAGAAGCGGACTAGCTAGATTGAAGAGACGTTGCTTCGCCGCGCCGGCTCGATCAGCTCGCGGCGCGGGCCCGACAGCCGCTTGTACATGTGGACCATGAACGCCATGCCGAACAGCGGCGTCGCCAGGTTGACGATTGGGATCGAGACGAAGGCGGCGATGAACAGGCCCGCGGTGAATACGGTCGCCGCATTCTCCTTGCGCATCGCCTTGGCATCATCAGGCGAGCGGAAGCGCATCGCCGCGAGCTCGAAATATTCGCGGCCGAGCAGCCAGGCGGTCGCGATGAAGAAGATGATGAAGCCCGCGCCCGCGAACAGCACGAACGGCAGCGCGACCACGTAGACCAGGATGGTCAGCAGCGCCGTCTTGACGCCCTCGATCGTCGCCAGCGTGACCGGCAGCGCCACGCCGGGATGGTCGGCCGGATAGTGCTCGCGCTCGACATGGTCGGCGACGTCGTCGACGAACAGGCTCGCCATCAGCGAGGTGATCGCCGGCATCAGGAAGATGCCGCCGAGCACGACGCCGAGGCCGGCCGAGATCGAGATGATCCAGGACAGCACGTGCAGCGTGGAATGGAAGCCGGGGCCGAGCATGCCTTCGGCCCAGACCTCGCCGGTGTCGGCAAACCAGCTCAGCAGCCGCTGCAATCCGATCGCCAGCACGGTGATCAGCACCAGCGCAAGCCCGATCGAGCGCCACAGGATCGAGCGCATCGGCGGCGAAAGGATTTGCGAAAGCGCCTTGACGGCGGCATCAAACATGACTGGGCTACCTCTGCAAATTAACGAGCGAGAGGTAGCCACCCAATATGGCTTCGGCAAGTGCCGTGTGTGCCGCGGTTCGACTCGAATTGCCTCAGGCGACGAGCGGCTTGCCCCGGACGTTGGGTCCCCAGACACCGATAGTCACAATCACGATCACCATCGCCGCGGTGATCAGGCCGAACACGCCGCCGACGCCCGCCTCCTTCAACATGAACGCCACGATGAAGCCAGAGAAAGTCGCGCTGAGCCGGCTCATCGAATAGACGAGCCCCGCCGCACGCGCCCTGATAGCGGTCGGGAACACCTCGGTCTGGTAGGCGTGATAGGCGTAGGACAGCGTCATGTTGGCGCCGGTCACCAGCACACCGCTCGCGATCAGCAGCACAGGCGCGGTGAGTTGCGCGAAGGCGAGGCCGAACACCGAGATCGCGGCGGCCGCGCCGCAAATGATCCATTTGCGCTCGAAGCGGTCGGCGAAGGTTGCGGCCAGGAGCGGCGCCAGCGGATAGGCGAACGCGATGATGAACGAGTATTGCAGGCTCTTGGTGACGTTGATGCCCTTCTCGACCAGAAGCGCCGGAACCCAGTTGGAGAAGCCGTAGACGCCGAACGCCTGGCAGAGATTGAAGATCATGAACAGTACGACGAGCGAGGCGTAGGGCGGCCTGAACAGGTCGGCATAGCCGGTCTCGGCCGGCGCACGTGCCGGCGCCATTGCGGCGGCCGGGGCGGGGCGCAGCGCGGCCGTGCCCGATGAAGCCTCCAGCGTCCGCATGATCCGCTCGGCTTCAGCCGAGCGGCCATTTCGTGCGAGCCAGAGCGGGCTTTCCGGCACGTAGAGCCGCAGCACCCAGATGATCATGCTGGCGGCCGCGCCGATCAGCACCACCCAGCGCCAGCCGTCGATGCCGTAAGGCGTTGCCGGCACCAGCCACCACGACAGTGCGGCGACGATCGGCACCGCCGACAGCATCACAGCCTGGTTGATCGCAAAGGCCCGGCCGCGCATCCAGCTCGGCACCAGCTCGGTGATGTAGGCGTCGATGGTGATGACCTCGATGCCGATTCCGATCCCGGCGATGAAGCGCCACAGCAAGAGGCCGCCAGGCGTGGTCTGGCACGCCATGATGACGGACGCTGCGCTGTAGAACAGCAGCGAGTAAGTGAAGACGGCCTTGCGCCCGTAACGATCGGCGAGGAAGCCGAGGCAGAAGGTGCCGATGAACAGGCCGGCGAAAGTCGCCGCGACGAAGGCGCCGATGCCGGAGAAGCCGAAGAAGGCCTGCGTCGTCGTGGTCATCAGCCCGCTGCGCGCGAGGCCCGGCGCGATATAGCCGGTGAAGAACAGATCGTAGATTTCGAAGCAACCGCCGAGCGAGAGCAAAATCACCAGCCGCCAGACATAGCCGGACGCCGGCAGCGCCTCGAGCCGTCGTGAAATCTGGTCCGGTCCGCTTGTCGTGTTGACGCGATCGGCAACCGAGCCGAGTTCGACGGCGCTCATGTTGGTCCTCCCCGTGTGGTCCAGCGGCCGCCTTTCTTGCGAAGGCGTGTCATCCGCGCATGTTTGGCAGCCGGGAGCCAGAAATCCAGACGAACATATCGAAGAGATCGTTCGATATTTTCGATCGTACTATCCAGGACGCGCTTTCTTGACGCGAACCGGCGTCCATCCCGCATCGCGTGCGGGACAGGCTTCGCTTGAAAGCGCTTCAGATCAGGAGCGTCGCCTCCCAGGCGCCGCGGCCCACCTGGTCTGCGATCAGGGCGCGGATCAGGCGGCACATTTCCTCCATGACGTAAGTCATGGGGCGGTTGCGCAGGCGGCAGAGATAGAGCGTGCGGGTCAGTTTCGGTTCGATGACTTCGCGCGCGACCAGCAATCGTGCCTTCAGCGGCTCGCTGACGAAGTGAGTCGTTGCGATCGTGCAGCCGAGGCCCGCGATCAGCGCCCCGATCATGCCGCTGGTCGAGTTGAGATGCATGATCGCATTGGCCTCCAGCCGCTTGAGCGGCACGGGATCATCGACCAGGGCGCGCGCGGAGAGCCCGTGCCGCAACAGGATCAACGGCAGCCGTGCCACTTCCTCGAAGCTGATCGGGGCCTTTCTGCCGATCAGTTTCTCGGTGCCGACGCAGAACATCTGCTCCTCCAGCACCGGCTCGGCCACCAGGTCTTTTTCCGACGGCGGATTGTAGACCAGTGCGAGGTCGACGTCGGAGCTCAGCAGGTGCAGCAGCGTCGCGCCGGAGAGACTCTCGGTCAGCGACAGCTTCAGGTTCGGATATTTGGTCAGCACGGTCCGCATCAGCGGCACGCCGATCGCCTTCATCCCGGAATTGGCCATGCCGATCGAGATGTCGCCGGCGATCTCGCTGCCGCCTTCCCTGATCTCGCGCTCGGCCGCCGCCATGGCACGCAGGATGATGCGGGCATGCTCGTAGAGCCGCTCGCCCGCCGCGGTCGGTTCCATGCCGCGCGGCTTGCGCTCGAACAGCGGCGTGGCGAATTCGGCTTCCAGATTGGCGATGTGGTGGCTCAGCGCTGACTGCGCGACATTGGCCTGATCCGCCGCCCGCGACAGGTTGCGCTGCTCGTAAACCGCGATGAAATAGCGAAGCTGGCGCGAATCCATGGGTTCAGCGTTCTAGAACGACGAATGCACTATTCGACAGATTATATTTTTCAGATAGCGTGCGGAAGCCTAACCTGCGCCAACTACTCAAAACGAGCGCAACGAGCACGGAGAAACCGATGACCGGGAGCGGACTGCCGCTGGAGGGTGTGAGGGTCGTCGAGATGACCCACATGGTGATGGGGCCGACCTGCGGGATGATCCTGGCGCAACTCGGCGCCGAAGTGATCAAGGTCGAACCTCCGGCCGGCGACAAGACCCGCTCGCTCGGCGGCATGGGCGTCTCGTTCTTCCCGCTGTTCAACCGTGGCAAGCGCAGCGTGGTGCTCAATCTCGCCAAACCTGAGGACCGCGACACCATGCACCGGCTGCTCGCCGGCGCCGACGTGTTCCTGGAGAATTTCCGCGACGGTCAACTCGACAAGCAGGGTCTCGGGCCCGAGCAGCTGCGCGCGAAATACCCGCACCTGATCATCGCCGGCCACAAGGGCTTTCTCTCCGGTCCCTATGATCATCGCCCGGCGCTCGATGAGGTCGTGCAGATGATGTCGGGGCTCGCCGCGATGACCGGTACCCGCGACAAGCCGCAACGTGTCGGCTCCTCCGCCAATGACATCATGGGCGGCATGTTCGGGGTGATCTCGATCCTCGCCGCTCTCTATCAGAGGCGCTGCGGCAAGGCTGACGGTGCCGACATCCGCATCGGCCTGTTCGAGAACTGCCTGTTCCTGGTTGCCCAGCACATGGTCGAATACGAGATGACCGGGCGCAAGCCGCGTTCGATGCCGGAGCGCGAGCACGCTTGGCCGATCTACGACATCTTCGATGCCGCCGGCGGGGATCGCATCTTCATCGGCGTCGTGACCGAAGGCCATTGGCAGAGTTTCTGCCGCGAATTTGGCCTGACGGAATTCGCCGACGATCCGACATTGCGCAGCACCACGGACCGCATCATGGCGCGCGACCGGATCATTCCGCGCGTCGCCGAGGTGATCAAGGGCTGGAACGTGGCCGACCTCTCGGCGCGGCTCGACGCGCTCAACATCTGCTTCTCGCCGATCAACCGGCCGGAGGATCTGTTGCAGGACCCGCATGTGTTGCGTCCGGGTGGCCTCGTTCACAATGTCAATGTCGATGGCAAGCCGTTCCGCGTCCCCGCGCTGCCGGTCGAATGGAACGGACGCCATATCGGCGAAGGCCTGACAGTGCCGGTGCTTGGCGCCGATACCGAGGCGGTCCGTGCCGAGCTCGATCAACAAACAATTTCGTCAACTGGAAACGCTGCGTGAGGCTGACATGACCCGGGTCCACGATATCTATCCCAACGACAGAGTGAGCCTGCGCGAGGTCGGCCTGCGCGACGGCCTGCAGCTCGTGAAGACGTTCCCCTCGACCGCGGCGAAGCAGCGCTGGGTGCGCGACGAATATGCCGCCGGCGTCCGGCATTTCGAGGTCGGCTCGTTCCTGCCGGCCAAGACCTTCCCGCAATTCGTCGATGTCCGTGACGTTATCGCCACTGTCGCCGCGCTGCCTGGCGCGCATGGCGTCGCGCTGGCGCTGAACGAGCGCGGCGTCAATGAGGCGCTGGCCTCCGGCGTCGCCGAGATCGCATCGGTGGTGTCGGCGACCGAGGAGCACAGCCAGGCCAATGCCAACCGCTCGCGCGAATCCGCGATCGAGAACATCAGGCGCCTCTGCGAGCTGCGCGACGCCAGCGCGCACAGGCCGCTGGTCAATGCCGCGATCTCGATGGGGCTTGGCTGCTCGATCGTCGGTGCGGTCGATCCGAACGAGGTGTTGCGCCTCACCGAGAAGCTCTACGAGGTCGGCGTCGACATGGTCGCGATCGCCGATACCGTCGGCTATGCCGGACCGAAGCAGGTCGGCGAGCTGACCCGTGGCGCGGTGAAGATCGCGGGCTCCAAGCCGGTCTGCGTCCATCTGCACGACACGCGAGGAATGGGCATTGCCAATGCCTCGGCCGCGCTTGATGAAGGCGCCCGCGTGCTCGACGGTTCGCTCGGCGGCCTCGGCGGCTGCCCGTTCGCGCCGGGCGCCACCGGCAATGTCGTGTTCGAGGACCTCGTCTTCCTCTGCGAGAGCAAGGGATTTCCGACCGGCATCGATCTCGATCGCCTTATCGAAGTGCGCTCCATCCTGAAAGCTGAGATGCCGGGCGAAACGCTCTATGGCGGCCTCGCCCGTGCCGGCCTGCCGCGTGGCACGAGAGCGAAGGCGGCGTAGCGACGTTCGTAGATGGGGCAACGGGCCGGCCCGTTACCCATCTAAGCTGCCGTGCATCCTTAATCGTGCCCATGCCCGCGCTTGCGCGGCTTCTTGTCCGCCGCGGTCGGGATCATCACGACGCGGCCGTAGCGCACGCCGCGCTCGGCGATGACGTGGTCGGCGAGATGGCGGACTTCGCTGCTGGCGCCCTTCAGCGCCGTCACCTCCATGCAGCTGTCGTCGTCGAGATGCACGTGCAGCGTCGCCAGCGACAGGTCGTGATGGCCGTGGAAATTCTGCACCAGCCGCTTCGACAGGTCGCGCGCGGCGTGATCATAGACATAGACCAGCGCGGCCACGCACTGCCCTGACGGCGCCTCCTCAGCGCTTTGCTGCAAACCGGCGCGCGCGAGGTCGCGGATGATCTCGGAGCGGTTCTGGTAGCCGCGCGCCTCGGCGGCGGCGTCGATCTCCGCGAGCAGATCATCCTCGATGGTGATGGTGATGCGTTGCATGGACTATCCGTGTTGCTGAGCGCCAGTATGACATTTCTCTTGTAACGTCATACTACGCTTGCTAGCGTTCGCTGGCCGGGTTTGGTTTGTGCTGGTGCGGTTGTCGCGTGACTGTAACAGGTATCATGCGGGGGCATGGGTGTTGCGTCGTACTGTTTGGCGGATATTTCCCGCCGCATCCATTGCAGCGTGCGCGGCGGTCGCCGAAGCGCAGACCGTGGCTGTCACACCGAGCCAGCTGCCGCCGGTCACGGTGACGTCGCCTGCTCAAGCGCCGCCCAAGCGCGCCAGGCCGTCCCAACGCCCGCGCCATGCTGCCGCCGGCGGCCACAGGCCCGCAGCGCTGCCACCGAGTCCGCCGAATTCCCCGAACGACGGAATCACCGCCGGCGCTGCGACGATCCCTGCCGCCAATCTGCAACCCGCCGCAGCCAGCGAGCGGCAGATCAGCGGCGAGCAGTTGAACGCGCGGCCGGTCTCGCGCGTCGGCGAAGTCCTGGAGGCGGTGCCGGGCCTGATCGTCACCCAGCACTCCGGCGAAGGCAAAGCCAACCAGTATTTTCTGCGCGGCTTCAATCTCGATCACGGCACCGATCTCGCCATCAGCGTCGACGGCATGCCGGTCAACATGCTGACCCATGGCCACGGCCAGGGCTATGCCGACATCAACTTCCTGATTCCGGAGCTGATCCAGTCGGTCGACGTCCGAAAGGGGCCGTATTATGCCGACAAGGGTGACTTCGCGTCCGCCGGCGCTGTCGACATCAACTACCTCGATCGGCTCTCGAAGAACATCGTGGAGCTGACCGCCGGCAGTTTCGGCTATCAGCGCGCGATGGCCGCAGGCTCGACGAAGGTGGGCGACGGCACGCTGCTCGCAGCTTTCGAGGCCAACAAGTACAACGGCCCGTGGGACGTGCCCGACGACGTCCGCAAGCTCAACGGCGTGCTGCGCTACAGCCAGGGCACCGCGACCGACGGCTTCTCGCTGACCGCAATGGCCTACTCCAACGGCTGGAATTCGACCGACCAGGTGGCGCAGCGCGCCATCGACCAGGGCCTGATCGGCCGCTACGGCTCGCTCGATCCGACCGACGGCGGCACGTCGAGCCGCTTCAGCCTGTCAGGCAATTGGGCGCAGTCGAGCGATTACGGACAGACCAAGCTCAACGCCTATGTGATCCGCTCGTCGCTGCAGCTCTACAACGACTTCACCTACTTCCTCGACGATCCCGTCAATGGCGACCAGTTCAGCCAGACCGACAGGCGCACCGTCTACGGCTTCGATGCCAGCCATGCCGCCGATATTCGCATCGCGGGCATCGATACCCAGGCCCGGGTCGGCGTGCAGACCCGCTACGACGACATCAATGTCGGCCTGTTCAAGACCGCGCAGCGCGAGATCCTGTCCACGGTGCGCAACGACCAGGTGCAGGAGGGCAGCGTCGCGCTGTGGGCCGATACCACCGCGCGCTGGACCGACTGGCTGCGTACCACGGTCGGCATTCGCGAGGATTATTTTGCCGGCCATGTGCTGAGCGACACGCCGCAGAACTCCGGCAACGCGCAGGCGGCGATGACGAGCCCGAAGGCCGGCATCGTGCTCGGTCCGTGGTCCAAGACCGAGTTCTACGGCAATGCGGGGTTCGGCCTGCATTCCAACGATATCAGGGGCGCGACCATCACGGTCGATCCCAACGACAAGGTGACGCCGCTCGAACGCGTGCCGCTGCTGGTGCGCTCGAAGGGCGCCGAGTTCGGCATCCGTACCAGGGCGGTCGACGGGCTGACCTCGTCGCTTGCGGTATTCGTGCTCGACTTCGATTCCGAACTGCTGTTCGTCGGTGACGCCGGTACCACCGAGCCGAGCCGGCCGAGCCGGCGCGTGGGCGTCGAGTGGACCAATCAATACAAATTGCTGCCTTGGATGAGCCTCGACCTTGATCTGGCCTATACCCGCGCTCGCTTCACCGATTTTGATCCGGTCGGCAATTTCATTCCGGGGGCGCCTAGCTGGGTCGCCAGCGGCGGCGTTACCTTCGGCCGCGATACCGGCTGGTTCGGCAGCCTGCGTGCCCGCTATTTCGGCCCGCGCCCGCTGATCGAGGACGACAGCGTCCGCTCGCTGTCGTCGTTCATCGTCAACGCCCGCGCCGGCTATAAGTTCGACAATGGGATGCGGCTGCAGCTCGACGTCCTCAATCTCTTCAACGCACAGACCAATCAGATCGAGTATTACTATCTCTCCCGTCTGCCGGGGGAGCCGATCGACGGCGTCGCGGACCGTCATGTGCATCCTGCTGAGCCGCTTGCCGTCCGGCTGACGCTGGCGGCAACGTTCTGATCAGTCGCGCGTGCGGCGGCTCGAGCTGAAATCCTCGACGCCGGGCTGCACCGGGGCGGTTTCGCGGGAGGGCGGTACGATCAGCAACACGACTCGGCGCGTCCGGCCGGGCCTGCCCAGCAACGTTGCCTGCGCATCGAACTCGGAACGAAAGAGGTTGGTGGCGCGCGACGCCGTGCGTGCCATCCAGCTCAGGCAGTCCGCCTGGTCTGCGAAGCACAATGCGGCCCAGCCGCGATCGAGCGTGGTCTTGCGCGGCAAACCCCAAGTGTACTGATAGGCGAACGGCCGGGCATAGAACGGATGATCCGGGCTGTAGAAGGCGGCAGCGAAGGCGAGTGCGTCGTCGCCGCTGACCGAGACGAGCGGCGTCCCGACCGCATGGTGCCACCGTGCGGTGAGCTCGGTCGCGATCGCATGATAGAAGCTGCGGCCCTCTTCATAACCGTAAGCGTGGCGATAGAGCGCGTGGATCGGCGCGCCGGCGGCAACCGCGAGAATGGCAATGCCCGCCACCATGACGGTCAGGTTGACCGCGTAGAAGCGCTCGATCGGGTAGCTCGTTCCGCACACGATCAGCACGATGAACAGGAAGAGGCCCTGCACCGCCCAGAGCGAGGGCAGGTCGGTGCCGATCGCAAGCGACACGATCGCCGGAAACAAGATGGTGCCGATTGCGACCAGCAGCAGCAGGCGGAGCCCCGGGTTCATTGCGCGGAAATCGGCCGGCAGCTGCGCCAGCCTTTGGCCGGCAATGAACACCCAGGTCACCGCCGCGACCGAGAGCGCCGCGATCAGCCCCGTGATGAAATAGGCCACCTCCCACAGCGCGGCGACATGGTCGACGCCGGCATGCGCGAGCGCATAGTCGAATGTCGTTGCTCCAGTCGTGGCGAGCCAGTGCAGATGCGGGCCGAGCACCAGCATTCCGGCCAGCGTGGAGATCCAGGGTGAGGCCGACAGCAAATAGCGGCGGCGATCCGGATGCAGCACGGCCGCGAAGACGAAGCTCGCGACCAGGAAGATCGAATAATATTTGCCGAGCATCGCGAGCGCGCAGGCCGCGCCGGCCGCGATCGCCCAGCCGAGTTGCCGTGGCGCCTCGAACGCGCGAAGGAAGCAGTAGGTCGCCAGCGGCCAGGATGCCAGCAGCACCGTGTTGGCGTTGAACCGCTGGGCGTGGAATTGATACACCGGCAGCAGCATCGCCAGCAGCAGGACGATCACCCGCTTCTCGCCACGGACAAAGCGGCGCGAGATCAGGTCGACCGCCCACAGCGCCACGGCTGCATTGACCATCGCCATCAGCTGCAGCGACCAATCGGTCAGCGGGAAAACCGCGGTCCATCCCCGGGTGATCCAGCCCATCATCGGCGGATGCTTGTGGTATCCCCACGCGAGGTGCCGGCCGAGCGTCCAGGTCTCGAGCACGTCGGGGTGCAGGCCGGCGCCGAGATAGGCGACGACCAGATACGCCGTCCAGACTGCGACAAAGAGTGCGAGCAGCAGCGGGATCGACCAGCCGGTCTCGATTCCCTCCAGCCAGATGTTGAATGGACGGCGCCAGCGCGCCGGATGCTTCTCCGACGCCGCGGCCATCGCCGAGAAATCTATCAACCGAAGCACCGTAAAACTACCGAATGAAAGCGAGCGAGAAGCGCACGCACCCTAGTGATGCGGTAGCGAGAACTCAACGACGAAGCCGGACGATGAGGCGGATTCCAGATGGTGGTCGACGAGTCCCGCTATCCCCGCGTGGGCTCCGCGGCCATCACTTCCGCAGCCGGAAGCGGCGCCTCTTCGTCAATCGCTTCAGGAACAAGCGGCGGCGACCTGTGCTCTGGAAACACACTGAATTCGCCCGCTACCTCCTGGAGCGGCTTCTGCTTGTCGGCCCAGTGCAGGGCCGTGTAGTCGAAACCGTGCACGATGGTGGGTTTGACGATTTCGAAATAAGGCGAGATGTCGAAGTCGCGCGGCATGTAGAGCGAGGAATCGCGGATATGCAGGATCTCGCGGCGCGCCTTGCGGCTGGCGGCGCGGGTGATCTTGGGCAGGATCGGATAGCGCACGGCGTCGAAGGCCTGCGCGATCAGCGCCGAGCAGATGATCTTGGTCGGATCGCCGGAGCCGAACGCGATCATGCGCCGCCGCCAGCGCTGCGGGATCGGCAGCGGAAACAGATAGCGCGCGAGGTCGACGATGTTCTTGGTGTCGTAACCGAAGCCGATCCGGTTGATGGCGTAGCGGCACACCGTGGTGCGGTCCTCGTAGGACAGCCCGACCGGCCGGCAGAGCCGTGTGTGGTAGGTGAAATATTTCGACAGCGGCGCGGAGGTCACGCCCTCGCCGACATTGGCCTCGATCAGCACGTGTTGTTCGCCGTCAGGCTCGAACGCGCCGTCGATCGGTCCGACAAACAGTGCGGCGTGCGACCAGGTCGACTGCGTCAGGTATTTGATGATGCCGGAGATCCGGTTGTTGCCCTCGACCAGCAGGACATCGCCCTCCTGGATGATGCCACGCAAATGGTCGGGGTCGCTCGGCGTGAACGGCTCGTAGCCGGGCACTTCCTTCGACAGGTACCCCGCGATCCATTTACCGACGGTATCGAGCATTACGCCCATGGATTCCCCCCAGCGGTTCTATGACCGCTTGTCTCCACCTAATCATGGTCGCAAGCCGTTGCAATTTAGTTCATGCGCTCAGTCGATCAATCATGATTGATTTACCATGAGTGTTGCTGCGATCGGTGAGATGCGGCACAGTTCGCGAAGCGTTCCCATTCTCTGCAAGTCCCCGGAAACCATGCCAGAAGCTATGTCATGCCCGTGAACCGCCGCGATTTCCTGTCGGCGTCCGCAGGTCTTGCGCTGGCGCCGGTGCTGGGCGGGCGGGCGCTTGCTGCGCCGCTGCCGCGCGAGGCCGATATCGTCGTGATCGGCGCCGGTGCCGCGGGCATTGCCGCGGCGCGACGGATCGCCGCCGCGAACCGCAAGGCGATCGTGGTGGAGGCATCCGGCCAGGTCGGCGGCCGCTGCCAGACCGACGCATCGACATTCGATGTGCCGTTCGACCGTGGCGCGCGCTGGATGCACAATCCCGAAACCAACCCGATGATCCGGCTGGCGCGTTCCGCGGGCCTCGACATCGTCACGGCGCCTGCGGGCCAGAAGATTCGCATCGGTCGGCGCTACGCCCGCCCCGGCGAGACCGAGGAGTTTCTGGCGGCGCTGGTGCGCGCCAATCGCGCCATCGACGACGCCTCGCGCAAGGCCGATATCGCCTGCGCCGCTGTGATGCCGAAGGACCTCGGCGATTGGGCCGGCACCGCCGAATTCCTGCTCGGCGCCAGTTTCAGCGGCAAGGACCTGAAGGATCTCTCCGCCGTCGACAAGGTGCGCGCGCAGGACCGCAACACCGCGATCGCCTGCCGGCAGGGCCTCGGCGCGCTGATCGCGAAACTCGGCGAGGGGCTGCCGCTCGTGCTGTCGACGCCGGCGCAGCGCATTCTGTGGAGCAATCGTGACGTGGCGGTCGAGACGGCTTCCGGCAAGATCGTCGCACGCGCCGCCATCGTCACCGTGTCGAGCAACGTGCTGGCGAGCGGCAATATCAAGTTTGCGCCCGAGCTCCCGAAGCGCTCGCTGGATGCCGTCGCGAAACTCGGCCTCGGTAGCTACGATCGGATTGCGCTTGAGATTCCCGGCAACCCGCTCGGGCTGTCGCACGATGACGTCATCATCGAGCAGAGCAATTCGACCAGGACCGCGCTGCTCTACGGCAACATCGCCGGCTCCTCGCTGTGCACGATCGATGTCGCGGGCTCGTTCGGCCGCGAGTTGTCGGCGCAAGGCGAGAAAGCGATGGCTGCGTTCGCGGTGGAATGGCTGACCAGGCTCTATGGCAGCGAGGTCGGAGCATCCATCAAGAAGACCAGCGCGACGCGCTGGAATGCGCAGCCCTTCATTCAAGGGGCAATGTCGGCCGCAGCCCCCGGCGCGCAGTTCTCGCGCCGGATCCTGACCGAGCCGATCGGTGCGATGTATCTGGCGGGTGAGGCCACCCATGAGACGCTGTGGGGAACGGTCGACGGCGCCTGGGAGAGCGGCGAACGCGCGGCCGACGCCGCGCTGCGCAGGATCGGCGGAGTGAAGGAGGCCGCGCCGGAGACGCCGGCACCTGCCGCCAAACACAAGCGCCGCACGCCGCGATCGGCCGAGCCGATGAATTGAGTGTCGGCTGAGATCGGGCTTCGCTACTGGATTTGCGGGCAGATTCCGCCGCATAACAGATGTCGTCCCTGCGAAAGCAGGGACCCATAACCACGAATCGTTGTTGGGGAGCGATGTTGGAACGACGGCTCCCGACCGCAACATCTGCTGCGGCGTATGGGTCCCTGCGTTCGCAGGGACGACATCGAGTGTGTGGCCGCAGGGCCGCGTCCTGCCCAACTCACTCGTCATTCCGGGACAGCCCGCAGGGCTGAACCCGGAATCCATTCGTCCACGGCACAGGCGGCCCGATGGATTCCGGGTTCTCGCTTCGCGAGCCCCGGAATGACGGTGAGATAAGATCGCGCCCCTCACACCGGCAGCTTCAGCTCCATCAGATCCTTCGCGACCACGATCCGGCCCTTGAAGTTCGTCTTTACGTCACGGGTCCAGTCGTCGTCGGTGACATCGGGGTCGTCGCCGGGGACGAAGTGGCTCAGCACCAGCGTTTTGACGCCGGCGGCAGCGGCGATGCGGCCGACGTCTTCGGTCGAGGTGTGGCTGTCGAGCAGGTGCTTCTTCAGAGTCGCGCCGTTCTTGGTCTTTGCGACGAGGCGATCGACCGCCGGGATATAGAGGCATTCGTGCACCAGCACGTCGGCACCTTTGGCGAACTCGGCGAGCTTCGGATTGTAGGCGGTGTCGCTGGAGAACACGACGACGCCATCCGGCGTCTCGAACTTGTAGGCGAAGTTGTCCGTGATCGGCGGATGCGGCGTGCGGAACGCGGTGACCGTGACATCCGATGTCTTCAGCACCACGCCATCGTCGGTGATGTCTTTCGCGATCAGGAGCTTGCGCGGGTCGGGGCGGCCTTCATCCGCGATCCGGGTCTCGACGTCGAACTTGTTCAGCTCCCAATATTCCCGGGTCATCGCCTCGATGCCTTTGGGACCGAACGAATGGATCGGCGTCGAAAGGCCCGCTGCCCAGGCGTTGTAGAACAGATTGCCGTATTCGAGATTGTGGTCGGAATGGTGATGGCTGATGAAGATGTATTTCACCGAGGGAATCGGCACGCCGGCGGTGACCAGCTGCCGGCTGACGCCCATGCCGCAATCAATGACAAAGGGGGTGTCGTTGACGACGAGCAGATTGGCTGGATTGGCAGCGCCGATGCCGACGCGCGGGCCACCCTTGGTGCCGAGGAACACGATCCGGGTGCGTGGTTTTGCATTCTGCGCGCGCACGACAGGCGACGCGAGCATGGCGGCGCTGCCGAGCGCCAGTTTCAGTGTAGTGCGGCGATCGATCATGGTGTTCCTCCCGCAGACGTCTTCCGAGTTCTGCCGACCCTAGCCGCCGCGCAAAATGCCATCAAGCGCCCGCAGGCCGACGATGACGGCGGCAGCGATCAGCGCGGAGCAGATCGTACGAAACACCTGCTCGCTGGCCTTGCCGACGCGATCGGGCGCCCCAGCCAATAGGCGACGATCGGCGTGCCGCCAGGTGCGAGCGGAGCGAGCTTCGAAGGATGAATCGGCCACAGTCGGGCCGTCGACCCTTCGAGACGGCCGCTACGCGGCCTCCTCAGGGTGACGGTGACAGGTACTCCGCATGCGGGAGAGAGAACAGCGGATCGCTCGCGTCGCCATCACGCACGCGGCGTCACGCCCGCAGCGTGCCGCCGGTCTTCTTGGTGACTTCGGCAACGACCTTTGCCGCAACCGCGTCGATCTCCTGGTCGGTCATCGTCTTCTCGCGCGGCTGGATCGTCACCGCGATCGCGATCGATTTCTTGTCGGAATCGATGCCCTTGCCTTCGTAGACGTCGAACACGGTCACGTCAGTGATCAGCTTCTTGTCGACATTCTGCGCTGCGCGGACGATGTCGCCCGCCTTGACGCTGCGGTCGACGATGAAGGCGAAGTCGCGCGACACCGGCTGGAATGCCGAGAGCTCCAGCACCGGCTTGGCGCGCGTCGCCCGCTGCTTGCCCTGCGGGATGCGTTCGAGGATCACCTCGAACACGATCATCGGGCCGTCGGCGCCGAGCGCCTCGGCCGCGCGCGGATGCAGCTCGCCGAAATAGCCGAGCACGTTCTGTGGACCGATCTGGATGGTGCCGGAACGCCCCGGATGCAGCCAGGCAGGGCCGCCCGGCACGATCTGCAGCGCCTGCACCGGCGCGCCGGCAGCTGCCAGCACGGCGAAGGCGTCGGCCTTGGCATCCATCGCATCCGCCGTGGCCGCACCGGTCCAGTGCCGTCCGATCCCCTTCGACGAAGCGTAGCCATGGCGCACCCCGGAAGCGGCCACCAGCTGGTCTTCTGGACGATCGCCACGGAACACCTGGCCGACCTCGAACAGCGCGACGTCGGGCGTGCCGCGGTTGATATTGGCCTGAACGGCCGCGACAAGGCCGGGCAGCAGGCTCGGCCGCATGTCGGAGAGATCGGCCGCGATCGGATTGGCGAGCACGAGCTCGCTCTGGCCGCCGCCGAACAGTTTTGCCGCATCATTGGTGATGAACGACCAGGTGACGGCTTCCACCATGCCGCGGGCGCCGAGCGCGCGCTTGGCGCGGCGGGTGCGCAGCTGCATCGGCGTCAGCACCGGCTTGCGCGGCTCCTCGCCGCGCTCGAACGGCGTCATCGGCACCTTGTCGACACCGACGATGCGCACGATCTCCTCGACGATGTCGGCCTTGCCCTGCACGTCGGTGCGCCAGGACGGAACTGCGACCTTCACCACAGGGCCGGTACCGGCCAGCATGAAGCCGAGCCGGGTCAGGATCAGCTTCACCTCGACCAGCGGCACCTCGATCCCGGCAAGCCGCTTGACCTCGGTGAGCGGGAAATCGATGACGCGATCCTCGCCGAACTGCTTGCCGACCACGACGTTCTCGGACGGCGTGCCACCGCACAGCTCCAGCACCAGCCGGGTCGCGAGCTCGAGCCCGGGCACCATGAAGGCCGGATCGACACCGCGCTCGAAGCGATAGCGCGCGTCCGAATTGATCCCGAGCTTGCGGCCGGTCTGCGCGATGTTGATCTCGTTCCACAGCGCGGACTCAATCAGTACATCCGTCGTGTTGTCGTCGCAGCCCGAGGCCTCGCCGCCCATGATGCCGGCGAGCGATTCGACGCCGTGCTCGTCCGCGATCACGCAGACATTGCTGTCGAGCGTGTAGGTGCGGCCGTCAAGCGCGAGCAACGTCTCGCCGTCTTTGGCGCGGCGGACCGTGAGGTTGCCCGTCACCTTCTTGGCGTCGAACACGTGCAGCGGGCGGGCGCGGTCGTAGGTCATGAAGTTGGTGATGTCGACCAGCGCGTTGATCGGGCGCAGGCCGATCGAGGTCAGCCGCTTCTGCAGCCATTCCGGCGACGGACCGTTCTTGACGCCGCGCACCAGCCGCAGCGCGAAGCCCGGGCACAGCGTGGCGTCTTCCACCTTGACCTGGACCGGGCAGGGGAATTCGCCCTTGATCGGCTTGATCCCGGGATCCTTGAACTTGCCCATGTCGGCGGCGGCGAGATCGCGCGCAATGCCGTGCACGCCGGTGCAGTCCTGCCGGTTCGGCGTCAGGTTGATCTCGATCATGGGATCGCCGAGCCCGGCCCAATCGGCATAGCCCTTGCCGAGCGGCGCGTCGCCCGGCAGCTCCATGATGCCGTCGTGATCTTCCGAGATCTGCAACTCAGCCGCCGAGCACAGCATGCCGCGGCTCTCGACGCCGCGGATGGTGCCGACGCCGAGCGTGATGTCCTTGCCGGGGATATAGGTGCCGGGCGGCGAGAACACGCTGATCAGCCCCGCACGGGCGTTCGGCGCGCCGCACACCACTTGCACCGGCGCGCCGCCGTCGCCGGTGTCGACCATGCAGACGCGCAGCCGGTCGGCATTCGGATGCTGCTCGGCCGAGATCACGCGCGCGATGGTGAACGGCGCAAGCGCCTTCGCCTTGTCCTCGATGTTCTCGACCTCGAGCCCGATCATGGTGAGCTTGTCGGCGAGCTTCTCGAGCGGCTCGTCGGTCTCGAGATGTTCCTTCAGCCAGGAGAGGGTGAACTTCATGACGATGATTTCTCTTGTCCCCTCTCCCGCTTGCGGGGGAGGGTTAGGGTGGGGGCTCTCTCCGCGATGGCAGCGGCGATTGTTTCGAGGACGCCTGCACGATTTGTCATGACGTCGAGATTGCTGAAGCGAAGCACCTTGAAGCCTTTCGCTTCGATAACGGCCGAGCGCGCGGCATCGGCGCGTTCTCCTTCGTCTGAAAAGTGTTGACCGCCGTCGAGCTCGATCACGAGCTTTGCCGCGTGGCAGACGAAATCGGCGATGTAGTTGTCGATTGGCACCTGACGGCGGAAGACTGCACCGTTCAGTCGATTGCCGCGCAGCTCAGACCAGAGGATTCGCTCGACATCGGTCGCATTCTTGCGAAGCGCACGTGCGTTGGAACGGAGTCCCTCGGAGACCTTCCAGTCCGGATGTTCGGGATCGACCATTAGCAGCCCCATTGCGGCGAGACCCCCACCCCAGCCCTCCCCCGCTAGCGGGAGAGGGAGTCCGACCGCTCTCGTCGACAGGGTCTTCGTATCCATTCGAAGCCGGTGAGCGTACTCCATCCATTCCTTCTCCCACTTGCAGGGGAGGAACAGGGTGTGGGCTCGCGCCGCGTCGGTGGTCTCAACGAGACTCACGAACTCAATCCCCCCGCGATGGTCGGGATGTCGAGCGGCTTGAAGCCGTAGTGGTTGAGCCAGCGGATGTCGTTCTCGAACAGCTGGCGGAGGTCGGCGATGCCGTATTTCAGCATCGCGATGCGGTCGATGCCCATGCCCCAGGCAAAGCCCTGGTAGACGTCGGGGTCGATGCCGCAGGCGCGCAGCACGTTCGGGTGCACCATGCCGCAGCCGAGAATCTCCATCCAGTCCTCGCCCTCGCCGAAGCGGATCTCGCCCTTGTCGCGGCGGCACTGGATGTCGACCTCGAGCGACGGCTCGGTGAACGGGAAGAACGACGGTCGGAACCGCATGTTGATGTGGTCGACCTCGAAGAACGCCTTGCAGAATTCGTGCAGGATCCATTTGAGGTGGCCGAGATGCGAGCCCTTGTCGATCACGAGGCCTTCGACCTGATGGAATTGCGGCGTGTGGGTCGCATCTGAGTCGATGCGATAGGTGCGGCCCGGGCAGATGATGCGGATCGGCGGCTTCTGGCTCAGCATCGTGCGCACCTGCACCGGCGAGGTGTGGGTGCGCAACAGCATGCGCGAACCATCGTCCTTCGGATTGAAGAAGAAGGTGTCGTGCATCTCGCGGGCCGGATGGCCTTCGGGGAAGTTCAGCTTGGTGAAGTTGTAGTCGTCGGTCTCGATGTCGGGACCTTCGGCGACCGCAAAGCCCATGTCGGCGAAGATGGTGGTGAGCTCGTCCCACACCTGGCTCAGCGGATGGATACGGCCGGTCTCCGCCGGCGCATCGCGCAGCGGCAGCGTGACGTCGATGGTCTCGGCGGCGAGACGCGAATCGAGCGCGGCCGCCTTCAGCACGTCGCGCCTGGCCGCGAGCGCCTGCGTCACCGCATCCTTGGCGAGGTTGATCTTCGCGCCCTCGGTCTTGCGCTCGTCCGGCGACATCTTGCCAAGGGTGGCGAGCAAAGCCGAGATCGAGCCCTTCTTGCCGAGGGCTGCAACGCGCACCGCCTCGAGGGCGGCCTCGTCAGCAGCGGAGGCGATCTGGTCGAGGATGGATGTTTCGAGCGTTGCGAGGTCGGACACGGTCAATTCCTGCGCTGAGCATGATCCGGCGGGAAGAGCCGGCTTCCGAACCATGCGCCAAAATTCGGCTGGGTTGTCGCCGCCCGAAGGCCGTAACGTCAAGCAAAAAGCCGGTCATTTCGGGCTAACGGCCGGCTGCATTGAACCCAGCGCGGAGACCGGGCTACCCAAGGGGAGCTGAAGGAGACCCACGCGATGTTGCTGCGATCTTGCCTCGCCGTGCCGGCGGTCCTGTTGATGCTCGGAACGGCACGTGCCGCGACCGAGGAATGTCCCGCCAAATCGACCCAGATGGACGACATCATCGCCGAGCTTCAGAAGGCGCCGAGCTGCAACCGCGCGATGAAGATTTTCGAGGCGTGCGAATACGGCGCCAGCGGGGACGTCCAGTTCGGCGAAGTGGTCGAGAAGAAATGCGAGGCGGACTTCCTGTCCGGCCTCGGCGCTTCGCAGAAGAAGCTCTACGCCGGCCAGCTCAAGCGCTGCGACCACAAATACGATAACGAAAGCGGCACCATGTACCGCTCGTTCACGGCGTTCTGCCGGGCGATCGTCGCCCAGCGCTTTTCGCAGAAGGCGCTTAAAGCGGGCCCGAAAGCCCGCTAGGCCTTTGTTTTGAGCATAGTCTGATCGGAAAACCGGTACCCACTTTTCCGGATCATGCTCAGATCAGGCAGCCAGCGCCGCCTTGGCCTTCTCGGCGATCGCCTGGAACGCGACCGGCTCGTGGATCGCGAGATCCGACAGCACCTTGCGGTCGACGACGACGCCCGACTTGGACAGGCCGTTGATGAACACGCTGTAGGTCATGCCGAACGGGCGGACCGCGGCGTTGATGCGCTGGATCCAGAGTGCGCGGAAGGTGCGCTTCTTGCGCTTGCGGTCGCGGAAGGCGTACTGGCCGGCCTTTTCGACGGCCTGCTTGGCGACGCGGATGGTGTTCTTGCGGCGGCCGTAATAGCCCTTGGCGGCCTTGTAGACTTTCTTGTGCTTGGCGTGAGCGGTCACACCGCGTTTGACGCGAGACATGACGGAAATCCTTGAGATCTAGAAGAGACGGGGCGCCGCGCGAGGGGCGGCAGGGTTCAAGCGAATGAGCGCGATCAGGCGTTCGGCAAGAAGTACTTCTTGACGTTGTCGCCGTCGGTCTTGAACAGCACACGGGTGCCGCGGAGCTGACGGATCTGCTTCTTCGTCCGCTTGATCATGCCGTGGCGCTTGCCGCGCTGGGCGTGCATGACCTTGCCAGTGGCGGTCACCTTGAAGCGCTTTTTAGCGCCCGACTTGGTCTTCAACTTGGGCATTTAGCTCTCCTATTGCACAGCACGAAAATCGCCCCGAGAGGCGTCCGGCCGGCTAAAATGCTCGTTAGAGCGTTGAAAGTGCTATGGTTTTTTCCGAATTGAAAGAACCTGCACTAGACGTCGCCACGGCAGCCCTTGATCAGCCGGGCGGCGAAGGCCCGGCTTATGACAGAGGATCGGCGGTTTTGCAACGTTTGAAGCGGGAAATCGGGGTCGGAACCGGGTAGTCCCCGTTGGCTGCATCCGGCCTACGAGAAACGAAACAGCCCGCCAGATCGCCTGACGGGCCGTTCAATTTCAACAAAGCGACTCATTCGAACTAGCGCGGCGCCAGCACCATCACGACCTGGCGGCCCTCGAACTTGGCGTCCTGCTCGACCTTGGCGAACTCGGCAACATCGGCCTTCACCTTGTCCAGCAGCTTGGTGCCGATCTCCTGGTGCGCCATCTCGCGACCACGGTAGCGCAAGGTGATCTTGACCTTGTCGCCTTCCTCGAAGAAGCGCTGCATCGCGCGCATCTTCACGTCATAGTCGTGATCGTCGATCATCGGGCGGAGCTTGATTTCCTTGATCTCGACGACCTTCTGCTTCTTGCGAGCTTCGGCGGCCTTCTTCTGCGCGGAATATTTGTACTTGCCGTAGTCCATGATCTTGCAGACCGGAGGACTGGTGTTCGGCGAAATCTCGACGAGGTCCATGCCGGCTTCCATGGCCATCTTGATGGCCACCATGGTTTCGACGGTGCCCTGGTTGACACCATCGGCATCGATCAGCTGGATCTGTGCGTTGCGAATCTCATCATTGGTGCGCGGCCCGTCTTTTGCGACTGTGGGCGGGGCTCTATTGGGACGGCGAATGGGTAACTCTCCAAAGTTGTGAAAGGGAGGCGGATATTTTGAAGCAAGACGCTGCGGCGGGCAAGCGAAGTCGCTTCCTTAAGCGGCAAAACCGTCAATTGCGAGGCATTTTGGCCACGCCCGGCACATATAGCGGGCACATCTGCTCCGCAAGGCATGCCGGCTGCCGTTGACCGCTGCCACGTGACGATTGAAAAGCAGATGTCTGACACGCGAGTGACCGAACCATGAGCGAAACCGCCGCATCCGGACAGGAACCCGCCTTCATCGAGGTCGGCGAGGGCCGGGAGGCGCGCCGGATCGCGGTGCGCGCCCGCGCCGGCGGCGCCAGCAGCGCGCCTGGCCTGGTCTGGCTCGGCGGCTTCAAGTCCGACATGACCGGCACCAAGGCGCTCGCCCTCGACGCATGGGCCGCCGAGCACGGCCGCAGCTGCGTCCGGTTCGATTATTCCGGGCACGGCGAATCCGGCGGCGAGTTCGCCGACGGCACGATCGGCCGCTGGCTCGAGGAGAGCGTTGCGGTGTTCTCGCAATTCTGCAGCGGGTCGCAGGTGGTGATCGGCTCCTCGATGGGCGGCTGGATGGCGCTGCTGCTCGCGCGCGAGATCGCGCGGCGAGGTGGCAGGAAGGCGCAACTCGCCGGCCTTGTGCTAATCGCACCAGCGCCCGACTTTACCGAGGAATTGATGTGGAAGGGCTTCTCGCCCGAGATCCGCGCCGAGATCGAGACCAAGGGCGTGTGGCTGCGTCCATCCGAATATGGCGACGGCTCGCCCTACCCGATCACCCGCAATCTGATCGAGGAGGGCCGCAACCATTTGTTGCTCGGCAGCCAGATCGACGTCGGCTGTCCGGTGCGGATCCTGCAGGGTGCGCAGGATCCCGACGTGCCGTGGAAGCATGCGTTCGCATTGGTGCACCGGCTGCCGGCCGAGGACGTGGTGCTGACCATGATCCAGGACGGCGACCACCGGCTGTCGCGGCCGCAGGACATCGCGCGGATCATCGCCGCGGTGGCGGAGATCGGTTAAGCTCCCTGCACAGGGAGAAGCCAATGGACACGACAACAATGCTGCGCGCGTTCTGCGACGCGGTCGAACGGCGCGACGGCAAGCGCTTTGCAGACCTGTTCACCGAGGACGGCGTCTATCACGACGTGTTCTACGGCGCCTTCGAGGGGCGCGCCAAAATCGCCGAGATGATCGACGACTGGTTCTACCGGACCGCGACCGATTTCCGCTGGGTCATGCACGATCCCGTCAGCGACGGCACGATGCTCTACGCGCGCTACACGTTCAGCTACCGATCGACCCTGCCCGAGGCCAAGGGCGCGCGTGCGATGTTCGAGGGCGTCGCGATCATGCGGCTGCGCGACGGCAGGATCACGGAATACCACGAGGTCGCCAACACCGCGCCCGCCTTCGTCGATCTGAACTTCGCACCGGAGCGGATCGCCAAGATCGTCGGCAAGCAGGGCATTGCGCTGCGGGCACGGGAAGAGATGAAGCGGCATTTGGCGTGAGCTATTCTCCGCCGTCATTCCGGGGCATCGCGAAGCGATGAGCCCGGAATCCATTTTTCCGTCAGCGCCTGCGGCCTGATGGATTCCGGGCTCGCGCTTCGCGCGCCCCGGAATAACGGTGGGGAAGTCCTACGGCGGCGGCGGGTTGCTCATCGGCTTGCGCTGGGCGAGCGCGGCCACGGTGGAGGTGCCGATCGGGCCTTTCTCGTCATAGAGCCAGCACTCGCCGATCGCGATGCCGTCGGTGGCGTGATGGTTCACCACTTCGAAGCCGATCCAGTTGGTCACCGGCAAACGGTGCAGATAGATCGTGACGTCGCTGTTGATGTAGCCGAGGCCCTGGTCGCCGGCATTGGCGAACGGGCTGGCAAAGTCCGCGCCGGTCGCGACATGGACGAACGGCGTCATCTTCACGCCTTCGACGAGCTCGCGCACCTCGCTCATCCAGAGCCGCCGCTCGCCGAGCGAGCCCATATGGCCGACAATCGGCCGCGTCTCCCATTTGCCGTTCATGCCGAGCCTCGGATCGGTCGGCTTCGCAATCTCCGCCGGTGCCGGCACCCGCCAGTTCGGCGGCGACCACACGTTGCCCGGCGCATTTTCCGTCCGGCGCAACAATTGGCAGGAGGCGCGCGCCATGCTGGTGCCGCCCGAGATGAACTCGGCCTCGATCACCTTGATGCGGAGCCCGTCGCGCACGAGCCGGGTCGTCACCTCGACCGGCGTCGTGATGTTGGGCAGCCGGAACATGTCGACGGTCAGCCGCGCGGGGACGAAATCGTCGGAGCCGTGGCGCTCCTCGATGACGAAGCCGAGCAGGCCGATCACGACGCGGCCGTGCATCGATTCCGGGCTCCAGGGGCCGTTGGCAACTGATGTCGGCATGAAGCCGTCGCCGTGCCTGGTGAAGAAAGGCTGGTTTGTCATGGCGGGCGACCATGACGGGAATGGCGCGATGAAATCAAGGGGCGGCAGCCGCGCCCCACTCCTGCTGCACCGTGATGTCGGGCTCGTCGCCGGCTCGCGACGCCAGTGCGGCGAGCGCATCGCGTGCGATCAGTTGTGACAGCGCCCACACCGCGGCGCCGCGCACCAGCGGGCTCGCATCGTCGAGCAGGCGCCGCGCCTCTCCGGCGAGACCGGCATTGCCGGAATTGCCGATCGCAACCAGCACATTGCGGATGAAGCGGTCGCGGCCGATGCGCTTGACCGGCGATTTGGTGAACAGCGCGCGAAACGCGGCATCGTCGAGCCGCGCGAGATCGGCAAGATCAGGCGCCCGCAACGCATCGCGCGCTGCGAGCTTCTGCTCGCGTCCTGCCTCGGCGAACTTGTTCCAGGGGCACACCGCGAGGCAATCGTCGCAGCCATAGATGCGGTTGCCGATAGCCTTGCGGAATTCGTGCGGGATCGGACCCTTGTTCTCGATCGTCAGATACGAGATGCAGCGCCGCGCATCGAGCTTGTAGGGCGCGGGAAACGCCGCGGTCGGACAGATGTCCTGGCAGGCGCGGCAGCTGCCGCAATGATCCGTGTCGCTCTCATCGCGCGGCAACTCAGTCGCGGAATAGATCGCACCGAGAAACAGCCAGGAGCCGAACGCGCGTGACACGAGATTGGTGTGCTTGCCCTGCCAGCCGATTCCGGCCGCCTGTGCCAACGGCTTCTCCATCACGGCCGCGGTGTCGACGAACACCTTGACCTCGTCGCCGGTCGTAGCGGCAAGCCAGCGCGCCAGCACTTTCAGCCGCTTCTTGATCACGTCGTGATAGTCGTCGCCCTGCGCATAGACCGAGATCGCGCCCTGCGAGCGGCGCGCGATCAGCTTCAGCGGATCATCGTCGGGCCCGTAATTGACGCCGAGCATGATGATCGAGCGCACGCCAGCCCATAGCGCGCGCGGATCGGTGCGGCGCTCCGGATTGGCCGCGAGCCAATCCATGTCGCCATGGCCGTCGGAGCCGAGAAACTCGAGGAAATATTTTCCGGCCTCGCTGGTCGCGTCAGGATCGGTGATGCCGATGGCATCGAAGCCGAGCGCGCGCGCCTCGCGTTGCAGCGCCGCCTTGAGATCGGACGGAGAGAGCCTGACCGCCGGGTTCAGAAGTCGAGGTCCACATAGGTGCGCGACGCCGGCACTCCCGCCAGCCATTCGCTGAGCAGCGGGCGGAACGACGGGCGGGATTTCACCCGCGCGTACCACGACTTTGCCGCGTCGTCCTCGCTCCATGGCACGTCGCCCAGATAGTCGATCGCCGAGAGATGCGCCGCGGCGGCGAGATCCGCGTAGGTGAGGCGGTCGCCGGCGAGGTAGTTCCGCGTCTTCGCCAGCCAGCCGATGTAGCTCAGATGATAGCGCACATTGACCTTGGCGGCGCGCATGATGTCGGGCGCGGGCGGACCGCCGCCATTGTCCTCGCTCATGAAGCGCTTGTAGATCCGCTCGGTCACCAGCGGGTTGGAGGCTTCTTCGAAGAACTTTTCGTTGAACCACGCCATCAGGCGGCGCACCTCGACACGCTCGGCCGACGACGTCGGCAGCAGCCGCCGCTCGCCGGCATCGAGGCCGTGCGTCTCGTCGACATATTCGGCGATGATGGGCGCGCCCGGAATCGGTGGAAAGCCCTCGGCGATCAGCACCGGCGTGGTCGCTGCCGGATTGAGTGCGAGATACGCCTCGCGCCGCTCCCAGACCCGTTCCTCCACCAGGCGCAGATCGAGGCCATACTCGCCGAGCACGAGGCGGATGAATCGCGAATGCGGACAGAACGGGTGGTGATACAGCGTGTACATGAAGCCCTTGGTAGTTTCGCGGCGCTTAAGAAACCATCAACCTGTGCGGCCCGGCCGTGCGATTTGGCGAGGCCAGTTCCGCTCGTCTCTATGTCGCGTCGGCACGCAAACCGGTAGCCGCCCCCGCAGATCGTGCGGGTCACAAAAACGCTATAGCCCAGCAAATCGGCCGGGTAACCCATTGTTTGACGATTTTTTGCGATTGCGGCCAATGTGCGAATAAGCGAGAAGAATCCGGTTTTCCACACAGGGCAGATCAGATCATGATGACGGATATGCTGCGGGCGGTGATTCTCGGCATCGTCGAGGGCGTCACCGAGTTCCTGCCGGTTTCTTCGACAGGCCACCTGCTGCTCGCGGAACGCTTCTTCAATCTCGGCGAAGGCAATTTCTGGAAGAGCTTTGCGATCCTGATCCAGCTCGGCGCGATCCTCGCGATCCTGGTGCTCTATTTCGGCAGATTGTGGCGTGTCGCGCTCGGCATGTTCTCCAATCCCGACGACCGCCGTTTCGTGATCGGCGTGCTGGTGGCGTTCCTGCCGGCGGTCGTGATCGGCCTGCTCGCGGGCAAATACATCAAGGAATTCCTGTTCAATCCGTGGGTGGTCTGCTTCACGCTGATCGTCGGCGGCGCCGTCCTGCTGTGGGTCGATCAGCTCGATCTGAAAGTGTACGAGGACGATGCGACCCGGTTCCCGCTGCTGATGTATTTCTGGATCGGCGTCGCGCAGTGCCTGGCGATGATCCCCGGCGTGTCGCGCTCAGGTGCCAGCATCGTTGCCGCGATGCTGCTCGGCGCCGACAAGCGTTCGGCGGCGGAGTTCTCGTTCTTCCTCGCGATCCCGACCATGGTCGGCGCGTTCGTCTATGATTTCTACAAGAACCGCGCCGACTTCACCTCAGACAATCTCAGCGTGATCGCGGTCGGCTTCGTGGTGTCGTTCGTCGTCGCGATGGTCGTGGTGAAGACGTTCCTCAACTACGTCACCCGCCACGGCTTCACCTTCTTTGCCTGGTGGCGCGTGATCGTCGGCACGCTCGGCCTGATCGCGCTGGCGATGGGCCGGTAAGGGAAACTCCAACCGTCGTCCCGGCGAAAGCCGGGATCCATTACCCCGAATGGTAGTTTGGCACGACGTTGGGGCCGTAGCCCGCTGCAACAATGAGCTGCGGTGGTTATGGGTCCCGGCCTACGCCGGGACGACCTGTTGAGAGAGCGGCCTACGCGCTCTTCTTCTGGAACTGCCCGGTCGCGCGGAAGCGCCAGAGATATTGCGGGGCGATCGCTTCCATCGAATCCGGCGTGATGCCGAGGCCGGCGAAGGTCAGGCCGGCGGCCTTGGCGGCGTCGGACACCACATTGTCCACGCGCAGCATCGCGACCTGGTCCGGCGTCAGCGTGAACGGGCCGGGCGCGAATTGCAGGACGTAGGATTGCAGCTTGGCGAGGCCGAACGGCAGCGGCGCCAGCATGCGGTCGCGCTGGGTGATCTGGAGGATGATCTGCATCACCTCGCGCATGGTCAGCACTTCCGGGCCGCCGAGCTCGTAGGTTGCGCCCGGCTTCGCCTTGCCATCGACGGCATCCGCCACGGCGTCCGCAACGTCGGCGACATAGGCCGGCTGCACCGTGTTGACGCCGCCGCCGACCAGCGGCAGCACCGGCGAGATCCGCGCCAGCGCGGCAAAGCGGTTGGTGAACTGGTCCTCGGGCCCGAACAGCAGCGACGGCCGCATGATGGTGGCCGACGGCAGCGCCGCCTGCACCGCCTTCTCGCCCTCCGCCTTGGCGCGGAAATAGCCCGACAGCGAATTTTCGTCGGCCCCGATCGCCGAGACATGGACCATCCGCCCGCCATTTGCGGCCGCCGCCTTGGCGATGGTCTCGGCGCCCTTCACCTGCACCGCGTCAAAGCTCTGCCCGCCGCCCTCGGCCAGGATGCCGACCAGATTGATGGCGACCTGCGAATCACGCATCGCCGCCTCGACCGAGGCCGGGTAGCGGACGTTGGCTTGGACGGCATGAATCTGCCCGACCCGGCCGAGCGGCTGGAGATGGCCGGCCAGTTCCGGCCGCCGCACCGCGACGCGGACCCGGTAATCGCGCTTGCAGAGCGCCCGGACCACGTTCCGCCCTAGAAACCCCGATCCGCCGAAGACCGTGACTGTGGTGTCCAGGTTCGATGCCATGGGGTGGTTCCTGTCGGATTCGGGAGTTATTGACGTGGGTTAGCCATCTGGCGATACGCCATCGACCCCACCATGTACAGGGTATTCGATTTTTCGTTTCCTGAATTTGACAAGCGCGTAACCGAACCTTACTAACGCGCCCACGCCCAGGTGGTGGAATTGGTAGACGCGCTGGCTTCAGGTGCCAGTGGCTTAACGGCCGTGAAGGTTCGAGTCCTTTCCTGGGCACCACCCATTTTCATAAGCGATTGAAATCGCTCAGCATCCGCGGGGTGGGTGCGGCGACGCCGTCACCCGCCGCCGCTTCAGGCCGCTCCGGCCCCATGCTCTCGAAGCAGAGCCGTCCTCACACGACCCGCCGCCCCGCGCGCCGCGCGATCGGCTTCTGCACAAAGTACATCGCGACCATCGAGATCATCGAGCTCGCCACGACGACGTAGCCGATCCGGTCGAAATGCAGCAGCGAGCCGTCCGGGTTCTCGGCGACGATCGCGGCTGCGACCACCGAGCCCAGCCCGCCCGAGAGCTGCTGCACCGAGGCCGAGACCGCGCTGAACGATCCGCGCTGGCTGGCGTCGGGGATCGCCGACATCAGCGCCTGCGACGGGATCATGCGCGAGAAGATGCCGACGAACATCAGCACATTGACGATGATCGCGGTCAGCAGCGAGACGTGGCCGAGATGGGTGTAGATCAGCACCATGATGGCCGACACCACGCAGCCGAAGATGAAGGTCGGATATTTGCCGAACGCGTCGCTGGCGCGGCCGACCAGCGGCCCCATGATGATGCTGAACAGGCCGGAGACCAGATAGATCGTCGGCAGATGCACGATGTCGATGCCGAGATTGTGCACGGTGAAGGCGCTGCCGAACGGCATCAGCATGAAACCGCCGGTCGCCAGCAGCGTCGTCACCAAAAAGGCCAGCGTGTAACGCGGCTGCCCCACGGTCGCGATCAGATGGCGGAACGGATTGCTGTCGTGCTGCAGCTTGAGATGTGCGGTGACCGGCTCCATGAACAGCGCAACCACCGCGATCGCCACGATCGACAGGCCGACGATGGCGACGAAGCAGATGTGCCAGTTCCAGTGATTGGCCAGGAAAAGTCCGGCCGGGACGCCGAGCACCTGGCTCGCGGCGAACGCCGTTTGCAGCACGCCCATGGCGCGGCCGCGCAGCTGCAGCGGAATCAGGTCGGTGACGATCGCGAGCACGACCGAGCCGATCACGCCGCCGAACAGGCCGGTGACGATGCGGCCGAGCAGCAGCACGTGGAAATTCTGCGCCAGCGCGCATAGCACGGTGCCGAGCATGAAGCCGACATGGAAGAACAGCAGCAGCTTCTTGCGGTCGAAGCGATCGGCAAAGCCGGCGGCGAGGATGCCGGAAATGCCGGCGGCGAACGCGTAGGCCGACACCGCGACGCCGAACTGCCCGGCCGTGATGTTGAGCGACGGCATCAGGATGGCGCCGAGCGGCGACATGATGATGAAGTCGAGGATCAGGGTGAACTGGGTGAAGGAAAGCAGCGCGATCAGGAACGATTGATAGCGCGTGAAGCCGCGCACCTGCGGCTCGTCGTCGATCGGCGCGGCGATGGTCTGTTCCGACATGAGGCTCATTTCTGAAGATGAGTAGGACGTGCGAGCGGCTGGGCACAGATAGGGCGCCGCTCGTGGATTTCATCGGCGGGGACACGCAAAAAATGCGCGGATATGTGATCAAGAACCGCGAGATTCCCGCTCCTCCATGTGGGTATTGCGAGGCCTCGGGTCATCTCGTCGCCAATCGTTTGAATTGCAGCGTGATCCAAATGCAACAGAGGTTGCGCGGTGCTGGGCAGCCGTGTCGGGATATGGCAAGAGCGGGGCGTGATCCCCCCGCTCAGCGGCGCGGCGACCGCCTATCCGCTCGCATCCCGGGCGTTTGGGGGCTAGTGTCGCCTGTCGAATCGAACCGAGACCCGAGGCCTTAATACATGACCATCCGCCTGCATCGCGGCGACCTGCCCGATCTCACGCGCTACACCGATTCCGTTGCGATCGACACCGAGACCATGGGGCTGCATCCGCATCGCGACCGGCTCTGCGTGGTGCAGATGTCGAACGGCGACGGCACTGCCGACGTGATCCAGATTCCGAAGGGGCACACCGATGCGCCGAACCTGAAGGCGCTGCTGGCCAATCCTGCGATCACCAAGATCTTCCATTTCGCGCGGTTCGACGTCGCGGTGCTCTACAACACGTTCGGCGTGATGCCGGCGCCGGTCTATTGCACCAAGATCGCCTCGCGGCTGTCGCGCACCTACACCGACCGCCACGGCCTGAAGGATCTGGTGCGCGAGGTGCTCAACGTCGATTTGTCGAAACAGCAGCAGTCGAGCGACTGGGGCGCGCAGAGCCTGAGCGAGGCCCAGCTCGCCTATGCCGCCTCCGACGTGCTGCACCTGCATGCGCTGCGCGACAAGTTGAACGTGATGCTGGCGCGCGAGGGACGCACCGATCTCGCGCAGTCCTGTTTCGATTTCCTCCCCACGCGCGCCAGGCTCGATCTCGACGGCTGGGAGGCCGAGGACATCTTCGCCCATTCATGATTTCGCCCGTTCATGGCGGGCGCCGAATTCGTCGCGGCGGGGCCAAATCCGCCCCGTTTCGGCCAAACTGTTCACGCGTTGTCCCCTGCGGGGGCGCGACGCGAGGTCCGGGCTGCATATTTGGGCGGCTCCGGCTAGGATAGGGGCATTTCGCGCCTCTGGAGCTCAGGTGAATTCGGTTCAGAATCCAGCCTATGTGACGGGCCTCGAGGCGCGCTTTGCCGCTGCCGCGCGGCACAGCCGCATGGTGCGGATCCTGCGCGTCGCGGTGCCCGCGGTGGTTGGACTGTCGATGGCTTCGATCATCTTCGTCTCGGTCTACAATCCCTTCCGCGAAATCATCCCCAGGCTGCCGGTCGAGATGGATAACCTCGTGGTGTCGGGCACCAAGATCACGATGGAATCGCCGCATATCGCCGGCTTCTCCGCCGACGGCCGGCCCTATGAAATGTGGGCCAAGGCGGCGATCCAGGACGTCACCGATCCCGACCATGTCGAGCTGAAGACGATCCGCGCCAAGGTCTCGCAACAGGACGAGTCGACCGTGACGATGGACGCGCGCACCGGCTTCTTCGACAACAAGAAGCAGCTGCTCGACCTGCGCCAGGATATCTTCCTGCAATCGTCCACCGGCTATGAAGCCAGGCTGACGCAAGCCTTGGTCGACATCAACAAGGGCAACGTGTCGTCGGACGAACATGTCGACGTCAAGCTGCTGCAGGGCACCCTGACATCGGACCGACTCAGAATCTACAACAGTGGCGAGCTGGTGCGGTTCGAAGGCAATGTTGTGATGTACCTCGACAAGCTCGGCGACAACAATGCGAGCCCGCCCGCCGAGGCCGCACCGCTACCTCCTCCTCCGGCGCCGCCGAAGGCGCGCAAATCCGCCAACACGAAATGATTTTGATGATGAGACGTTTTCCGCACGGCATCGCAATTGCGGCCTTCCTGCTCGCGCTGTTCGCAGTGAATTCCGCGTCCGCGCAGGGCTCGATGAGCGGCGTCCCCAATGCCATGCAGGGCTTCTCGCAGAACCGTGACCAGCCGATCCAGATCGAGGCCGCCGCGCTCGAAATGCGCGACAAGAAGAAGGAGGCGACCTTCTCCGGCAATGTGAAGGTCGTGCAGGGCGACACCACCATGACCTCGAAGATCCTGGTGGTGTTCTACGAGGACAAATCGACCCAGACGCCCGCGCCCGCGCCGGCCGGCACCAAGGGTGCCGCCGCCAAGGGCACTGCGCCGATGCAATCGGCGACCCCGGGCCCCGGCGGGGCATCCTCGATCAAGCGGCTTGAAGCGAAGGGCAATGTCGTCGTGACCCAGAAGGACCAGGTGGTCACCGGCGAGACCGCGATCTTCGACACCAAGACCAATCTGATCACCATGCTCGGCGGTGGTGGCGGTCAGGTGGTGCTGACCCAGTGCCAGAACGTGCTGCGCGGCGACCGCCTGCTGGTCGACATGACCACCGGCGTCTCGCGGGTGGAATCCGAGAGCGGCAAGGTGCAGGGCCTGTTCATCCAGTCGCAGGGCGGACAGAGCGGCAAGGGTGGCTGCGGAACGCCGGCCGCCCCCGGGACGGCCCCGGCGGCACCGTCACCGCTTCAGCTCCTGCCGGGCAGCAAGTCGAAATAGGGAGCCAAGTAAGCTTCGCGTAAGGTCCAGCAGAATCAATTGGTTAGATAATATTTTGCAGCCGCGAGGTTGAAGCGCGAGGGGCGAGACTGTATTTACTGCTGCGGTTCGGCCGAAGATGCGCCTCGAGGGGGAATCTTGTTGGCTGGGCAGGGGCATCCACTCATCCAAGGCGCGGGTCACCGCGCTTTGTCGTATTATTTGAGCATGATCCGCGCAAACGCGTCCGCGCTTGTCGCGCGGGAAGGCCGGAATCCGGTTTTCATGTTGGCAGGTTGGCGTGCGAATCGATTGGTCCGCAGGCAAAGTCGCGGGATCACCGTGAAAGGCTGAAGCGAAGCGGGGATGGTGGATTTATTCGGCATGTTCCGGCGGCGCTCTGCGAAACGCAGCACCGGATTTGCGCGTGCGCATGACGACATCACGGCGCTCGGCGACCAGTTCGGCGAGATGCTGACGTCGCCGGTGCGTGACGCGCCGCCGATGGCGCGTGCCGCCTCGGTTCCCGCCGCCGAGCTGCCGCGATCCCAGCCCGCAGCAGCGCCCGCTCCGGCCCGGGCAAGGCCAGCCAGGAACAGCGCCCCGGCGGCGCCGCAGCTGATCAAGCGGCCGGGCTACCTGGCTGTGCACAGCGTGGAAAAGAGTTTTGGCAGTCGCCAGGTCGTGCGCGGCGTAAGCATCTATGTGCGCCGCGGCGAGGCGGTCGGTCTGCTCGGGCCGAACGGCGCCGGCAAGACCACCGTGTTCTACATGATCACCGGCCTGATCAAGGCCGATCGCGGTGCGATCGAGCTCGACGGCCACGACGTCACCAGGCTGCCGATGTATCAGCGTGCGCGTCTCGGCATCGGCTATCTGCCGCAGGAAGCCTCGATCTTCCGCGGCCTGTCGGTCGAGCAGAACATCCGCGCCGTGCTGGAGGTCGTCGAGCCCTCGAAGAAGAAGCGCGAGCACGAGCTGGATTCGCTGCTCGACGAGTTCAACATCACGCGGCTGCGCAAGAGCCCGTCGATCGCGCTGTCCGGCGGCGAGCGGCGTCGCGTCGAGATCGCCCGCGCGCTGGCGACGCGCCCGAATTATATGCTGCTCGACGAGCCTTTCGCCGGCATCGACCCGATCGCGGTCGGCGACATCCAGGACCTCGTCCGCCATCTCACTAACCGCGGCATCGGCGTGCTCATCACCGACCACAATGTCCGCGAGACGCTCGGCCTGACCGACCGCGCCTACATCGTCTATGCCGGTGAGATCTTGACTGAAGGCAGTCCGGAGGAGATCGTTAATGATCCCGATGTACGCCGGCTTTACCTTGGCGAGGAATTCCGGCTCTAGCCCAAATTTTGCATCCGTCAAGCCGTGTACAAGCTTCACGGACTAAGATAAGCAAGAATCGAGCCAACTTTTAAGGTCGATCTTGCCTCCATGGCGCTGACGCAAAGACTAGAGTTCCGCCAGTCGCAGTCGCTGGTGATGACGCCGCAGCTGATGCAGGCGATCAAGCTGCTGCAACTGTCGAACCTGGATCTGTCGGCCTTCGTCGAGGAAGAGCTGGAACGCAATCCGCTGCTCGAGCGCGCGGCCGACGGGCCAGAGCCGCCGGTGGCGGGCGAGCCGGCCATGGAGCGGTCCGACTACGGCGATTCCGACGGTTCCTCAAGCTACGGTGACGATGGTGACCGCTCCGACATGGCCTCTGGTTCGAGCGGCGAGGCCGCTTTCGAGCCCGGCCAGGAGGAGTGGCTGAATCGCGACCTCGGCACCCGCGCCGAGATCGAGCAGACGCTAGACACCGGTCTCGACAACGTGTTCTCCGAGGAGCCGGCGGAGGCCGCTGCGCGCGCCGCGCAGGATGCACCGCCGTCTGTCTATACCGAATGGGGCGGCGGCGCCTCCAGCGATGACGAATACAATCTCGAAGCGTTCGTGGCCGCCGAGCTGACGCTCGCCGACCATCTCGCCGAACAGCTCGCGGTGGCGTTCTCGGCGCCGGCGCAGCGCATGATCGGACAGTACCTGATCGACCTGGTCGACGATGCCGGCTATCTGCCGGCCGATCTCGGCCAGGCCGCCGAGCGGCTCGGTGCGTCGCAGCAGGCGGTCGACGAGGTCGTCGCGGTGTTGCAGAAATTCGATCCGCCGGGCGTCTGCGCCCGAAACCTGAGCGAGTGCCTGGCGATCCAGCTGCGCGAGCTCGATCGCTACGACCCGGCGATGCAGGCGCTGGTCGAGCATCTCGATCTGCTGGCCAAGCGCGACATCGCAGGCCTGCGCAAGCTGTGCGGCGTCGACGACGAAGACATCACCGACATGATCGCCGAGATCCGGCGGCTCGATCCGAAGCCTGGACTGAAGTTCGGCACCTCGCGGACCCAGACCATGGTGCCTGACGTCTATGTCCGTCCGGGTCCCGACGGCGGCTGGCATGTCGAGCTCAACAGCGACACTCTGCCGCGCGTACTGGTCAACCAGACCTATTACTCTGAGCTGTCGAAGACGATCCGCAAGGACGGTGACAAGTCGTACTTCACCGACTGCCTGCAGAACGCGACCTGGCTGGTGCGCGCGCTCGATCAGCGCGCCCGCACCATCCTGAAGGTCGCCACCGAGATCGTCCGCCAGCAGGACGGCTTCTTCACCTATGGCGTCGCGCATCTGCGGCCGCTGAATCTGAAGGCGGTCGCGGACGCGATCCAGATGCATGAATCGACGGTGTCGCGCGTCACCGCCAACAAATACATGGCGACCAATCGCGGCAGTTTTGAATTGAAGTATTTTTTCACCGCGTCGATCGCGTCCGCCGACGGCGGCGAGGCGCATTCGGCCGAAGCGGTGCGTCACCACATCAAGCAGTTGATCGACGGCGAAGCGCCGTCGGCGATCCTGTCCGACGACACGATCGTGGAACGTTTGCGCGCTTCGGGCATTGATATCGCCCGCCGCACCGTCGCGAAGTATCGCGAGGCGATGCGGATACCATCCTCGGTGCAGCGCCGCCGTGACAAACAGAGCATGCTCGGTAATGCCCTTTCGGCTCCTGCCTCCTCGTCCGACCGGTCGCGTGATACAGCGCCCGTTTAGGTTACTTCTTGAGCATGACCCCGTCCGAGTACGGACCGGTCCAAGCGCTCGTTGCGTTCGCGTCAAATCGCGATAGTCTCAATCTTTCCTGGTGAAGCGTCGTCCACCGAGGGAGGTACCCGGAAGCCCAGCAAGCATCGTGCTCCTGCAAGACCGATCGAGGCATCCAGCAATCGAGGCATCAAATGACCCTTCGAATCTCGGGAAAGAGCATCAGCATCGGCGAGGCGCTTCGCGCGCGCGTCAGCGAGCGCACCGACGAGGTCCTGCGAAAGTATTTTGATGGCAACTATTCCGGTCACATCACGCTGAGCAAGGATGGCTTCGGCTTTCGAACCGACTGCGCGCTGCATCTGGATTCCGGCATCACGCTGGAAGCCGAATCCAACGCCGCCGATGCCTATGCCAGCGCGGATGCCGCGCTGCTGATGATCGAGAAGCGCCTGCGCCGCTACAAGAGCCGGCTCAAGGACCGCTCCGCCCGCAAGGCCTATGCCGCGAACGCCGCGCTCGCCGAATTGAACGGCGCAGGCCTCGACGCGCCGAGCTACATCATCGAGGCGCCCGAGAACGAGGACGAGGTCACCGAATACAGCCCTGTCATCATTGCCGAGGCAACCACCGCGCTGAAGCGGCTGTCGGTCAGCGAGGCGGTGATGGAGCTCGACCTGACCGGCGCCTCCTGCCTGGTGTTCCAGCATGGCGGCAGTGGCCGGTTGAACATCATATACCGCCGTACGGACGGCAATGTCGGCTGGGTCGACCCGCCCGCGGTGAGCCCCTGAGGATAGTTGGCAGATGGCATTGACGTTCGAAGCCAGCCCTGCTTATGGTCCGCCGCCTCCAGGAATAAGGGGGGCGGAACAGGGTTCGCAGGTGTTGGCACCGCCGATACGTTGGAGTAGAAGCCCTGCCAAATGGACCCGGGCTAAGCCCGCATCCCACCTCATCTTCTTGACGCCGCCGCTGTAAAGCCTATTTCGCAACCTGACGGTCATTCACCTCGGAACGTCCCAATGCCGATTACCGACCTGGTCGCACCCGAGGCGATACTCCCTGCTTTGAAAGTCATCAGCAAGAAGCAGGCGCTGCAGGAACTTGCGGCGCGTGCCTCCGCTTTGACCGGGCAGAACGAGCGCGCGATCTTCGAAGTGCTGCTGCAGCGCGAGAAGCTCGGCACCACGGCGGTCGGCTATGGCGTCGCCATCCCGCACGGCAAGCTGCCGAAGCTGGAGAAGCTGTTCGGCTTCTTCGCCCGTCTCGAGCGGCCGATCGATTTCGAGGCGATGGACGGCCAGCCGGTCGACCTGATCTTCCTGCTGCTGGCGCCCGAAGGCGCCGGCGCCGATCACCTCAAGGCGCTGGCGCGCATCGCCCGCCTGCTGCGTGACCAGGACGTCGCCAAGAAGCTGCGCGCATCGCGCGACGCGCAGGCGATCTACTCAGTGCTCGCGCTGCCGCCGGCCAGCGCGGCCTAATCACTCAGCGCTCATTCGCGCAACTGTCATCGGCGTGTAGTCTGTTCGTCAGGCGATGGCGCATGCCCGACGCGTTGTCAGGCTCGTTGAGCCTGCAGCCTGGATGAAGCGCAGCGCAATCCGGGGAAAATCTCGCAGTCGGCGCGAATCCCGGATTTCGCTGCGCTTCATCCGGGCTTCGAAGCATTGGAAAATTTCAGCAGATCGTCGGCAGCAGGCGGCGGACTTCATCGAGCAGATCCGGGACGGCCTGCTCGTCGTCAGCAAGATGCCTGAGCAGCGCGCTCTGGAACAGGCCGTCGAACAGCGCGTAGAGCGCGGCCGGAGACGATGCCGGCTTCTTGTTGCCGAGCTCGGCGTAGCGCGTGGCGATGCGCCAGATCATCGCTTCCAGGCTCTTGTCGATCTCGAGCACGTCCTTGCGAAACGCCGGCTCGAACATCGCCTGCGAGCGCAGATCGTACCAGAGCCGGTGCATGCGGGCTTCGTCCCGCAACGTCGCCGCGAGTTTGGCGAGGAAGCCTTCGGTCAATTCGTCGCGGCTGCGCGCCGTCGTCACCACCTCGTCATAGCGCGTCACGCATTTCGCCTTGTAGTGACGGACGCAGCAGCAGATCAGGTCGAGCTTGTCGCTGAAGTAGTAGTGAAACACGCCGTGCGTGAATGCGGAGTTCTGCGCGATCTCGCGCAGGCTGGTGCGCGCGAAGCCGAGCTCGCCGAGCGTCTCCAGCGCAGCCTCCGCAAGCTCGACGCGCCGTGCGTTGAACTTCTCGTCGCGCAGCGTCTCGGTCGCCACCGCCACGCGTTGGGCCGCTCCTGTCGCATGCCGCGCCATCCGGTGCCTTTCCTCTGTCTCTTCCCGCGAGCAACTATACCGCGGCGACCGCAGTGTGCTCCATCCCTTCACAATCATCCTCTTTGACACTTGTCAAATTCAGACTTGACAAGTGTCAAGTTCCTGGACGAGGGTTGGCGCAATAATTTGGACAACCGTCAAGACGGCTGACCAATCGACAAAACAGGAGGAAATGCACCGCCGGGGCGCGCCACGCTGCGCCCCGCCGACGTCGGCCGCGATCACCAATGCGCTCCAAATGCGCAACGTCCGGCCCGCGCAGCCCCCAGTCCGCAGCACTGATCAAGATCACCAAGCAAAGGGAGGACTACGTCATGAGTGGGAAGAGCCTTGAAGGCAGGAAAGCCCTGGTCACCGGCGGCGCCCGGGGGATTGGCGCGGCGATTGCGCAGGCACTGGCGCGCTCCGGCGCGGCTGTGATGATCGGCGATATTCTCGACGATACCGGCAAGGCCAGCGCCGCCGAGATCGCCAAGGCCGGCGTGAAGACCGGCTTCGTCAAGCTCGACGTCACCGACGACGCGCAGTGGGAGCGGGCCGCCGCAGCGACGGTCGAAACCCTCGGCGGCTTCGATATCCTGATCAACAATGCCGGCATCGAGATCACCTCGCTGGTCGCCGACATCAAGGCCGAAGACGCGCGCCGCATGTGCGACGTCAACGTCGTCGGCACCGTGCTCGGCATGAAGCACGCCTTCCGCGCGATGCGGCCGGGCGGCGCCGCCGGCAAGGGCGGTGCGGTGGTCAATATCGCGTCCGTCGCGGCGACGATCGCCTTCCCGAGCATCGCCGTCTATTCCGGCACCAAATCCGCGGTCGATCGCATGACCCGCGTCGGTGCGATGGAAGCCGGCAAGCTCGGCTATGGCGTGCGCGTCAACTGCATCTATCCCGGCCTGATCCCGACCGACATGGGCCTGCAGCTCGCCAATGACATCGTGAAGATCGGCCTTGCGCCCGACGTCAACGCCGCCGTCGGTTCGGTGGTGGAGCAGACGCCGCTCGGCAAGCTCGCTGAGGTCTCCGACATCGCCGACGCCGCGGTGTTCCTGTGCTCGAACGATGCCCGCTTCATCACCGGCATCGGCCTGCCGGTCGACGGCGGCATGGGCATGTAGCAACGAAGCTGACAACAAGCATTTCGGAGGAACGCAATGAGCGAGAAGAAGCCCGTCATCGTCTATGGCGCGTCCGGCTACACCGGCCGGCTGGTTTGCGAATATCTGCGCGAGTACAACATTCCCTTCATCGCCGCCGGCCGCAGCGCCGACAAGCTCAACGCCGCGATGAAGTCGAACGTCGCCGGCATCGAGACCGCCGACTATGAGGTGGTGACGGTGCCGCACACCGCCGCTGCGCTGACCGAGCTGTTCAAGGGTGCCTCGGTGGTGCTCAACACCGTAGGCCCATTCGCCAAGTTCGGCATCGAGGTGGTGCAGGCCTGCCTTGCGGCGAAGTGCCACTACACCGACACGACCGGCGAGCAGGACTGGCTGATCACGCTCGAGCAGGAGTTCGGCACCAAGTTCGGCAATGCCGGCCTGCTGCTGGCGCCGGGCATTGCGCAGATGTACACCACCGGCGAGATCGCCGCGCAGCTGTGCCTGGAGACGCCCGGCCTCGACACGCTCGATATCGCCGTGTTCTGGGGCGGCAGCCCGACCATCGCCTCGACGCAAACCATCCTGGTCAACGCCGCGATGGCCAAGGCCTACTACCTCGAGCAGAACAAGTATGTCGAGCATCAGCCCGATGCCGGCCTCACCAACCTCGTCATCCCCGGCCAGCACGAACTGGCGCTGGCGCTGCCCTGGGGAGGCACCTCGCATCCGGTCTGGTTCAAGCGTGATCCGCGCGTCGCCAACGTCAAGGTGCTGGGTGGCGTGTTCAATCGTGCGCTCATGCTGGGCGTGCCGCAGATCGTTGCTGCCGCGCTGGAGGCGACCAAGGACATGAAGCCCGACGAGCGCTACGCCGCGCTGGCGCAGACTGCGGCCGGCGTGATGAACACCATGCCGCCGCGCGAGAACCCGCGCGTCAACAAGTCGCTGGATTCGGTGTATGCCTCCGGCCCGCTCGGGCGCGCGCACTGCGTCATCAACGGCAACAGCAATTACAAGCAGACCGGCCTGCTGCAGGCCTATGCCGCCGCGCATCTGGTGCAGCAACCGCCCAAGCGCGTCGGCTTCGCCTCCGGCTGCCAGGCGTTCGGCCATCACGAGCTGCTCGGGCAATTGCGCAGCTTCGGTCTGGTCGGCAAGCCGGTGCTGACCGTGCACGATTAAGCTTGAGCCCCGATCGGATCGGGGCTCAACACTCCGTTCCCTGAAGCGTTTTCGTCAAGCGGACTGGTATCCGCCTTGTTCGAAAACGTCTATCCGCGGGTGACGCAGTCGCGCGTCACCCGCGCCCTCTCGCGAGGCTCGCCATGCGCTTCATCGATTATCTCGACAAGGGTGCCTCGCTCGGCGCCGATGCGCCGTGCCTCACCATGGATGGCCGCGACCTCAGCTATGGCGATGTACAGCGGCTGAGCTACCGGATCGCGCGCGGGCTCGAGCGCTCCGGCATCGCGCCGGGCGAGAAGGTCGCGATCCTCTCAGGCAACGATCCGCTGGCGTTCGCCTGCGTGTTCGGCATCTCCCGCGCGGCCGCGGTGTGGTGCCCGATCAATCCGCGCAACGAAGCGGCCGAGAACAAGTTCATCCTCGATCAGTTCGATTGCAGCCTGCTGCTGTTTCATTCGAGCTTTGCGCCGATGGTCGAGGCCGTGCGGCAGGACCTGCCCAAGCTGCGCGCGCTGGTCTGCCTCGATCAGGAACTGCCGTTCGCGCCGTCATTCGACCGCTGGCTGTCCGGGCTTGCCGACGATCACCATCAGCGCGACACGATCGACGATCTCGCGATGATCCCGGGCACCGGCGGCACCACCGGCAAGCCCAAGGGCGTGATGCTCTCGGGACGCAACATTGAGGCGATGACCGCGCTGACCCTGATGGGTTACCCGTTCAAGGGCCGTCCGGTCTATCTCGCGCTGGCGCCGCTGACGCACGCCGCCGGCGTGCTGTGCTTTCCGATCATGACGCTCGGCGGCCGCGTCGTGATCATGCATCACCCTGATATAGGCGAGTTCCTGGCGCTGATCGCGCGCTATCGCGTCACCCACACCTTCCTGCCGCCGACCGTGATCTACATGCTGCTCGATCATCCCGAGCTCGACGCGGCGGATCGCTCCTCGCTGCAATGTTTCTGGTATGGCGCGGCGCCGATCTCGGCGACGCGGCTTGCCGAGGCGTTGCAGCGGATCGGGCCGATGGCGCAGCTGTTCGGGCAGACCGAGGCGCCGATGATGATCTCGATGATGCCGCCTGCCGATCACTATCATGCAGACGGCACGATCGCGATGGAGCGGCTGTCGTCGGCGGGACGGATCGGTCCGCTGGTGCAGGCCGGCATCATGGACGGCGACGGCAAGCTGTTGCCGGCGGGATCGCGCGGCGAGATCGTGGTGCGCGGCTCGCTTGTCATGGACGGCTACTACAAGAACCCGGAGGCCACGCGCGAAGCATCAGTGCATGGCTGGCATCACACCGGAGACATCGGCTACATCGACGGCGACGGCTATCTCTACATCGTCGACCGCGCCAAGGACATGATCATCACCGGCGGCTTCAACGTCTATTCGATCGAGGTCGAGAACGCGTTGCGGGCCCATGAGGCGGTGCAGGATTGTGCGGTGATCGGGATGCCCGACGACAAATGGGGCGAGCGCATCGTTGCTGTGGTGCAGCCGCGCGCCGGCCACACCGTCGATGCGACCGCGCTGGCGGCGTTCGTCAAGCAGCAGATCGGCAGCATCAAGACACCGAAGCAGATCGAGGTCTGGGACGATCTGCCGCGCTCCAAGGTCGGCAAAGTGCTGAAGCCAGACATCCGCGCGCGGCTAACTCGCTAGCCCGCGCGATCCGAGGCATCTACCTCTTGCCATACTCGGTGAACACATAGTCGCGGTTCTGCACCACCGTGTGGCAGGCATAACCACATTTTGCGTCGTTTTCCTGCGGCGGATTATCCGTCGTGTTGGCGGGCCTGAACACATCGGTCGCCGCGTCGTACTCGAACGCGCCGTATCCCCAGCCGCCGCTATCCGCGAACCTCTTGCTGTCCTTGACCATGAAGTCGACGTCGTGCTGGGCGCCTGGCACGGTTGGTTGACCGGGATATGCCTCTTGCTTCTTCGGGATCCAGTGAATCTTCGCCATCTTGGCGCCATCCGGGAACGGCTTGCCATTGCCGGGTACGCCGTCGCGATAGGCGCCGATCATCGCGGGATTGCCCAGGATCACGGCGATGACGCCTTCATTCTCGCTGATCGCGATCACCGCCCAGTCCTCGTATCCCCTGAACTCGGAGAACGCGAGCCCGTTCTGCACCTGCAAACTGTACTTGTCCTGCGCGGAAATCGCGACACCGGTCGCGAGGATGGAAATCGATACCGGAGCAACGAGATTGATCAGCGTGCTCTTCTGCATGGTCGCATCTCCTCCAATGATTTGGCGGCGAATAAGTCCTGGTGGAAGTCCTCTTGTCGTGCGGCCGTCTGAAAGGCTCGGGACTGCGCGGACCGTTCGTCACGCGAACTGATAACAGCACGGAACGGTGCCGAACGAAATGGAGCCGCTGCGGTCCGCGCCTATTGACAAGCGCTTTGTGACGCCAGAAGACGGATCGGCGCAACATGGCGCGTGCGTACCAAGGGATGACTGATGTCCCGCGATTTTCGCCTTGATCGCGTTCCTGTCGACGTTCTCGCTTACGAACTCGCCGAGGAAAGGGCCAGCGCGCTCGGGCGCATGGGCCGGGCGCTGGAACAGGCCCTCGCCAAATTGCGCGAGTTCGATGCCGCTCATCCGCGCGCTGAAGCACCGGCGCCTGCACAGCAGGCGCGGCGCATGCTGGTCCGGCAAGCCGGCCACGCGCTCTGGATGTTCGTGGTGCAGCGGGAAGCTTGCGGGCTGCGCAATAACCGCATGCTGATGCGCGACTACAATGTTCCCGGCGAGGTGCAGCTCAGCATGGGTCCGCTACCCGCCACGTCGACCTGATCCCAATAAAAAATGCGCGGGCCGCCTCGGTCGGTGTCGAGGCATGCCCGCGCATCTGAACTCGCGGATGTCGTGTCAGCAGCGCGTCAGTGGACGCTGACGGCTTGCAGCTCGTTGCTCCAGGCGTTCGCGATCGCGGCTTCGCGGCTGTCGGTCAGCATGATCGGCGTGCCGTCGGCGGCGTGCAGCGCGAACAGCTTGAGGCCCGGCGCGATCTTCGGCGCCTGCGGAAACAGATCGGGCACGTCCTCGGAACGGACCTGCTTCACATAGGCGATATGACCCTCGCCCAGATGGGCCAGCGCTTCCGGCGTGACGCTGTCGGATTGGAAGATGATGCTTGCTTCACTCATGGTCTCGACTCCTCAGTCAGACAAGCGGTCGAGTCCGCTCCTTGTTTCTATTATTCGTGCTCATTGATAGCGATTGTCTTAATGACCCGTTCAGGTTCCGGCCTGGCCAGATCAATCGACAACAACCCGTTCTTCAGATCCGCGCCCAGCACCTGCATCCCCTCTGCCAGCACGAAGGTGCGCTGGAAGTGGCGCGCGGCGATGCCGCGATGGATGTATTGCCGAGCCTTGTCGTCCTGCTGGCGGCCGCGGATGACGAGCTGATTTTCCTCAATAGTTACATCGAGTTGGTCGCGGGTGAAGCCCGCCACCGCCAACGTGATGCGCAGCCGCTCGGGCTGCCCGTTGGTGCGGTCGCACCGCTCGATGTTGTAGGGAGGATAGCCGTCAGCGCCCTTCACGACGCGGTCGAGCGCACGCTCGATCTCGTCGAATCCCAGAAGGAACGGACTGGACAACGATGGAACACGAGACATTACAAAGTCCTCTCGAAGCGACTTTGAGGGGCCCTTGCGGCGCCCCATGCAACCGGCGGGCCGTCTGGCCTCCGGTTAGTGAGGGATATGGGGGCGATCTGGATAGCGTTCAAGCAGCCCAGAAACCAGCCTAAACGCCCGCAACATGAGGGCAAATTCTTCTCGATCGGTTACCCCACGACCCGCTTCCGGCCGTCAGCGGTAAAAAGATGCAGTTTGTCGCGCGGGGCGACCGCCAGGATCCGCTCGCCGATCCCAGGGCCGGTGGCGCCGGGAACCCGGACGATCACCTCGCCGGGCGGCAGCTCGCCCGGATTGGCGGCAACGCCCTGTTCCGCGCGCTGGCGGCTGCCATAGACGAAGGTCTCGGCGCCGACATGCTCGATTGCCTCGACGGTCAGGCCGAGCGCGACGCCGCCCGGTGCGGTCTCATTGGAGATCACGAAATCCTCCGGCCGGATCCCGACAATGCCGGCGCCGTCGACGCCCGCGATCTGGGACGTCAGCTCCTCCGAGCGCAGCGGCATCAGGTTCATCGGCGGGGCGCCGATGAAGGACGCGACGAAGGTGGTTGCCGGCTTCTGGTAGATCTGGAGCGGATTGCCGATCTGCTCGACCTGGCCGCCATTCATGACGACGAGGATGTCGGCCAGCGTCATCGCCTCGAGCTGGTCGTGGGTGACGTAGATCGAGGTGGTGTTGAGCCGGCGCTGCAGCTTGCGGATCTCGACCCGCATCGCGATGCGCAGCTTGGCGTCGAGGTTCGACAACGGCTCGTCGAACAGGAACACCTTCGGCTGGCGCACGATGGCGCGGCCCATCGCGACGCGCTGGCGCTGGCCGCCGGAGAGCTGGCGCGGCTTGCGCTCCAGCATTGGCGAGAGCTCAAGCACGCGCGCGGCTTCCTCGACCCGGGTCTTGATCTCGGCCTCGGCCATGCCGCGGTTGCGCAGGCCGTAGGCCATGTTGTTGTAGACGCTCATATGCGGATAGAGCGCGTAATTCTGGAACACCATCGCGATGTCGCGATCGGCGGGCTCGACCTGGTTGACGACACGGCCGCCGATGTCGATCTCTCCGCCGGTGATGGTCTCGAGCCCGGCGACCATCCGCAGCAGCGTGGACTTGCCGCAGCCGGAGGGGCCGACCAGCACGCAGAACTGGCCGTCGCCGACGTCGACATCGACGCCCTTGATGGCCTCGAAGCCGCCGGGATAGGTCTTGCGGACGCTGCGCAGCGTGACGTTGGCCATTACTTTTCCGTCTCCACCAATCCGCGCACGAACAGTTTCTGCATCACGACGACGACGAACACCGGCGGCAGCATCGCGAGCAGCGCGGTCGCCATCACGACAGGCCATTCGGTCAGCGCGTCGGTTGTGGTGATCATCTTGCGGATGCCGACCTGGATGGTCTGCATGTCATCGCGCGTCGTGATCAACAGCGGCCAGAGATACTGATTCCAGCCGAGGATGAACAGGATCACGAACAGCGCGGCCATGTTGGTGCGCGACAGCGGCAACAGCGTATCCCAGAAGAAGCGGAACGGTCCTGCGCCGTCGATGCGCGAGGCCTCCAGCAATTCATCCGGCACCGTCATGAAAAACTGCCGGAACAAGAGTGTCGCGGTGGCGGACGCGATCAGCGGCAGCGACAAGCCGGCGTAGCTGTCGAGCAGATGCAGGTCGGCGACGATCTTGTAGGTCGGATAGATGCGCACCTCGACCGGCAGCATCAATGTGATGAAGATGATCCAGAAGATCGCCATCCGGAACGGAAACCGGAAATAGACGATCGCGTAGGCCGAGATGATCGAGATCGCGATCTTGCCGACCGCGATCAGCAGCGCCATGACCAGCGAGTTCAGCATCATGTTGAGGACGGGCTCGCGGGTCGAGCCGCTCGTGCCGACAAACAGCGTCTGGTAGTAGGTCTCGAGGAAATGGCCGCCGGGCAGCAGCGACATCTGGCCATTGGCGATGACGGCGTTGTCCTGGGTCGAGGCGACGATCGCGAGATAGACCGGGAAAGCGACGATCGCGATCCCGATCCACAGGATGACGTGAGCCAGATAGCGCTGGAAGCCCTGTTCCTCGACCATCAGTAAGTCACCTTGCGCTCGACGAAGCGGAACTGGATTCCGGTGAGCACGATCACGATGACCATCAGGATGACCGACTGCGCCGCCGACGAGCCGAGATTGCCGCCGAGCAGGCCGTCCGAATAGACCTTGTAGACGAGCGTCTCGGTCGCCTTGCCGGGGCCGCCGCGGGTCATCGTGTCGATGATGCCGAAGGTGTCGAAGAAGGCGTAGACGATGTTGATGACCAGGAGGAAGAAGATGGTCGGCGACAGCAGCGGGAAGATCACGGTCCAGAACCGCCGCATCGGACGCGCGCCGTCGATCGCGGCGGCCTCGATCACGCTCTTCGGGATGCTCTGGAGGCCTGCGAGGAAGAACAGGAAATTGTAGGAGATCTGCTTCCAGGCCGCGGCGAGGATGACCAGGGCGGCGGCCTGGTCGCCGTTGAGCAGCGGATTCCAGTCAATGCCCATGCCGCGCAGATAGCGCGACAGCACGCCGAGCGAGGGATGCAGCATGAACACCCAGAGCACGCCGACGACCGGCGGCGCCACCGCATAGGGCCAGATCAGGAGCGTGCGGTAGAGCGTCGAACCGCGCAGCGGCTTGTCGGCCATCACGGCGAGCAGCAGCGCGAACGACAGCGAGGACACCGCGATCGCGAGCGAGAACGCGAAGGTCCTGATAATCGCGGCGAAATAGGCCGGGTCCTTGAACAGCTCGAGATAGTTCTCGAACCAGACGAAGCTGGTGGACAGGCCGAAGGCGTCCTGCAGCAGGAAGGACTGGATCACCGCCTGCGCGGCCGGCCAGTAGAAAAAGATCAGGACGATCGCGAGTTGCGGGGCAACCAGCGCGTAAGGCAACAGCTTTGATTGAAAAATGGCTTGCTTTTGCATGATCTCGGAAGAATTGGCAGGCCGCGCTTGCGGCCTGCCGGATGGTCTCAAGGCATCATGTCAGTGGACGGCGGTCTTTTCAAACTGCCGCAGCATCTGATTGCCGCGTTCGACGGCCGAGTCCAGCGCCTGCTTGGCGGTCTTCTTGCCGGCCAGCGCCTGCTCGATCTCCTCCGACCACATGTCGCGCAGCTGCACCATGTTGCCGAGGCGCAGGCCGCGGGAATTCTCGGTCGGCTCCTTGTTGGTGAGCTCGAGCAGCGGGGTCTCGAGATAGGGCTGGTCCTTGTAGAAGCCCTCTTCCTTGGCCTTGGCGTAGGCCGCCTTGGTGATCGGCAGATAGCCCGAGGCCTTGTGGATCCAGACCTGGCGGTCGGTGTCCGAGAGGAAGGTCAGGAACTTGGCGATGCCCTTGTATTCCTCCGCCGACTTGCCGCCCATGATCCAGAGCGAGGCACCGCCGATGATCGAGTTCTGCGGCGCGCCCTTGACGTCGGGATAATACGGCATCGGCGCCGCGGTGAAGTTGAACTTGGCCTGCGCCTTGACGTTGCCGAAGAAGGCCGACGAGGTCAGGTAGATCGGGCATTCACCCGAGGTGAAGCGGCCTTCACCGGTGTTGGTGCGGCCGGCGTAGTCGTAGGTCTTGTCCTTCTGCAGCTCGACCAGGTTCTCGAGATGCTTGACCTGCAGCGGGCCGTTGAATTCGAGCACGGTGTCGAAGCCGTCGAGGCCGTTGGCCTTGCTGGCGAGCGGCACGTTGTGCCAGGCCGACAGCTGCTCGAGATTGACCCAGGTGACCCACGAGCCGGAGAAGCCGCAGGTGGTGTAGCCGGCCGCCTTCAGCTTCTTGGCGTCCTCGAACACTTGCGGCCAGGTCTTCGGGATCTCGGCGATGTTGGCCTTCTTCAGCGCGTCGAGGTTGACCCACATCACGGTCGACGACGAGTTGAACGGGAACGACAGCATCTCGCCCTTCGAGGTCGAGTAATAGCCGGTGATCGCGGGCAGATAGACGCTCGGATCGAACTTCTCGCCGGCGTCGGCCATCAGCTTGTAGACCGGTTTGACGGCGCCGGTGGCGGCCATCATCGTCGCGGTGCCGACCTCGAACACCTGCATGATGTGCGGCGCGTTGCCGGCGCGGAACGCCGCGATGCCGGCATTCATGGTGTCGGCGTAACCGCCCTTGTAGGTCGGGATCACCTTGTAGTCGGACTGCGAGGCGTTGAAGTCGGTGGCCAGCTTGACGATGACGTCGTTGTTGGCGCCGGTCATCGCGTGCCACCACTGGATCTCGGTCACCGCAAATGCAGGCGACGCGAATGCAAGCGTAGCAGCGGCTACCGCAGCAGCGCCTAATCGTCGGAAAATCATCAAAGCCCCTCCCGGTTGGAACGTCATCTTTCGTTGCGCGCGTTATCAGCGCCGGATGACGTTCAAATGACCGTATAAACGAAAGCCATCGTAGGGGGGAAGCCGCGACAAAGGGAAGCGGTAAAAAAGGCGGAGATCGCAGCCGCCGCCCTGCGGTGCAACGCCGGACGCGACGCTGCACCGCGGGGCTGACGGATGGTTGTGTCAGCGCTTGCGCTGGGGACCGCAGACCACGCCCTTGTCGACCAGGCCGTTGATCTCGTCGCTGGAGTAGCCGAACTCGCCGAGCACCTCCGCAGCGTGCTGGCTGAATTTCGGCGGTGTGCGGCGCAGGTTCGGCTTGGTGCGTTCGAGGCGGATCGGCGAGGCGACGCCCTTGTACCAATCCTTCTCGATGACGTCGCCGCGATGGATCGTGTGCGGGTTGGTCAGCGCCTGGTCGATCTTCTGCACCGGGCCGGCCGGCAGGCCGGCGGCGAGCAGCCGGTTGCACAGCGGCTCGGCCTCGTGCTGGCTGAACACGGCGGCCAGCTCGGCCCGCAGCGCATCGCGGTTGGCGATCCGGTCCTTGTTGCGGGCAAAGCGCGGATCGGTGCCGAGCTCGGGCTTGCCGATCTCCTTGGCGAGCTTGCGGAAGGTGCCGTCATTGCCGACGCCGATGAAGATGTTGTCGGTCTTGGTCGGGAAGATCGCATAAGGCACGAGGTTCGGATGCTCGTTGCCGGTCAGCTGTGGCGGCTTGCCGTGCATGAAATAGTTCGCGGTGTGCGGATGCATGATCGCAAGCCCGGTCTCGTACAGCGTGGTCTCGAGGAACTGGCCGAGCCCCGAGCGCTGCCGCTCCGACAGCGCCATCAGGATGCCGATCGCGGCATAGAGCCCGGTGGTGATGTCGACCAGCGGCACGCCGATGCGCATCGGGCCGCTCTCCGGCGAGCCGGTGGCCGCGATCATGCCGGTCATCGCCTGGATGATCGCATCATAGCCGGGATTGCCGCCGCGCGGGCCGTCGGCGCCGAAGCCCGAGATCCGGCAATGCACCAGGCGCGGAAATTTCGCGCGCAGCACGTCGTTGCCGATGCCCCATTTGTCGAGCGTGCCGGGCTTGAAATTCTCGATCAGCACGTCGGCGGTCTCGAGCATCTTCATCAGCACCACGCGGCCGCCCTCGGAGGCGAGGTCGAGTCCGATCGAGCGCTTGTTGCGGTTGATGCCGACGAAATAGGCCGCGTCTTCCTCGTGGAAGGGAGGGCCCCAGTCACGCACCTCGTCGCCGGCGGGCGGCTCGACCTTGATCACGTCGGCGCCGTGGTCGGCGAGGATCTGGGTGCAATACGGGCCGCCGAGCACGCGCGTCAGATCGATCACGCGCAGTCCTGTCATCGCGCCCGTGGCCGCTGGGGTATTCATGGAAACAACCTTCGCTCAGTTGGGATAACGAGGGTCCCAGAGCTAACGGTCTTCAGGCGAGGCAGCAATGCTTTGATCGGCGCTGGCCCATGCAGCGGGCAGCGCGTGCGTTCGCCACGCACCAAAAGTAATGGTCCGCCACGTTGTCGCGTGGCGGACCATTGCGTGATGTGGAATTAGACGACGGTCAGCTTGACGTCGACATTGCCGCGGGTGGCGTTGGAATAGGGGCACACCTGGTGCGCCTTCTCGACCAGTGCTTCGGCGTCCGCGCGCGACAGGCCGGGCAGCGAGACGGCGAGCTCGACGGCGAGGCCGAAGCCGCCTTCCGAGCGCGGGCCGATCCCGACGGTCGAGGTCACCGCGGCGTCGGCGGGAACCTTGGGGCCGCCCTGCGAGGCCACGAACTTCATCGCGCCGATGAAGCAGGCGGCATAGCCGGCCGCGAACAGCTGCTCAGGATTGTTGCCGGCGCCACCGCCGCCACCGAGCTCCTTCGGGGTGGTGAGCTTGACGTCGAGCGCGCCGTCGAGCGTTGCCGCATGGCCGTCGCGGCCGCCGGTTGCCTTGGCGCTGGTCTTGTAGAGCACGTTCACAGACATCGTGGTCTCCCTTGGTTTGGCTTGCTGGTTTCGAGTGGGTTTGAAATCAACGGCCGCATGTATTGCATTCAATTGAATTGTGCGCAATATAAATTGCGCGGCCTCACATTTAATTGTTCGCAATTGAATTGGCGGTCCCGTGAGCCCAAAATGACCCGCAAACGAGATGGATTCGATGGGAATCATGGTCAGGAAACAGACGGCGGCGGATCAGGCGCTGCGGCTCGATAACCAGATCTGCTTTGCGGTCTATTCGACCGCGCACGCCTTCAACCGCGTCTACAAGCCGCTGCTCGACCGGCTCGGGCTGACCTATCCGCAGTATCTCGTGATGCTGGCGCTGTGGGAGCGCGACGACGTGCCGGTCAAGGATATCGGCGAGCGGCTGTTCCTGGATTCCGGCACGCTGACGCCGCTGCTGAAGCGGCTGGAAGCGGCCGAGCTGATCAGGCGGACCCGCAGCACCGAGGACGAGCGCGTGGTGCTGATCGCGCTGACGCAGCAAGGCCACGCGCTGCGCGAAAAGGCCAAAGCCGTCCCGCAGTCGATCCTCGCCGCGTCGGACTGCTCGGTTGGCGAATTGCTGACGATGAAGGACGAGATCGTCGCGCTGCGCGACCGGTTGAATGCGGTGCTGGGGGAGTAGGCGGACGGCGTGGCCGCGGTTAGAGGCGCTTCTTGGCGAAGGCGCAGTACCAGACGAGTTGCCAGGGTTTGAATTTTGAAGTGTGGGCGGACTTGCCGGCGTTGTGCTCGGGAATCCGTCGTTTCAGATCCTCGGTGGCGCCAACATATTCCTGATCAGGGAAGTCGATGCTGCGGATGATATAGACGTACCACATTCGCATCTACGAATAGCCGGAGTACGGACGCCTAGCAGGGACAGCTTAGCCTATCGATCGGGAGCGGACTTAGAAAGTGGCGGTTGAACCAGTCCGTCTTCGCCCTTCGGGCTACGCCGGACACCACGCTTCGCCCTTCAGGCAACCCGTAGCTGCGCCACGCGTAGCCCGAAGGGCGAAGCGTGGTGGAGCCAGGCGGGATCGAACCGCCGACCTCTTGCATGCCATGCAAGCGCTCTCCCAGCTGAGCTATGGCCCCTTATCCCGTGGGACGATCCTGGGGGATCAGTCCCTGCCCGCGCGGCCTAGACGACTCGCGCGGCAGCACCGTTGATCACAGATCTGCGCCGATCTCAAGTCTCTTCGTCGCCTCCGACGTCACCAATGATGTCGGTGACGTCCTCATCGCCCTCTTCCTCGTCGGCGATGAAGGTCGAATCGTCGTCATCATCGTCGTCGATGGTCTCATCGACCTCGATATCGTCCTCGGATTCCGGAACCACGGCCTTGACCTTGCCGGTGTTCTCCTCGGCATCGGCCTCCTCGAGCGAGACCAATTCCTCGGCTTCGGCCGCCTCGGGCTCGGCTGCGGTTGCCGGCGAGTTCACGGGCGCGCCACGGCCCCGCGCCGGCGCGACGGGCGCAATCGGCACGACCTCGCCGGTGTAGGGCGAAATCACCGGATTCTTGTTGAGGTCGTAGAACTTCTTGCCCGTGGTCGGGCAAATGCGCTTGGTTCCGAGCTCGGACTTGGCCAACGTGGTCATCCCAGAATTTTGCTGAAAAACGGTGCTTCACTTGGCTAGTTGAGCAGCCGCTGTCAATAGCGGTTTGCGCGCAAGTGACGGGCGCGTGACGCGGTGTTGCCTATGTGATACCTGCCGCGGCGCGAGAGGACACAATCTTGGCCCATTCTGACACCCCGACCCCGCTGGAATCCCGCGCTTGCGGCCCCCTGGCTGGCAAGGTCCGCGTTCCCGGCGACAAGTCGATTTCCCACCGTGCCCTGATCCTGGGGGCGCTTTCGGTTGGCGAAACCCGGATTTCCGGCCTCCTGGAGGGCGAGGACGTCCTCAATACCGCCCAATCCATGCGCGCGCTGGGCGCAAAAGTGGAGCGGACGGCGCCGTTTGCCTGGTCGGTATCCGGCGTCGGGGTCGGCGGCTTCGCCCAGCCCGCAGCGCCGCTCGATTTCGGCAATTCGGGCACCGGCTGCCGGCTGGTGATGGGCGCGGTTGCAGGCTGTCCGATCGCGGCCGTCTTCGACGGCGATGCCTCGCTGCGGTCGCGGCCGATGCGCCGCATCCTCGATCCGCTCGAGCTGATGGGCGCCCGGGTCAGCGATATCCGGGAGGGCGGCCGGCTGCCGCTCACCCTCCACGGTGCCCGCTATCCGGTGCCGATCGTCTACAAGACGCCGGTCGCCTCGGCCCAGATCAAGTCGGCGGTGCTGCTGGCGGGCCTGTCCGCGCCCGGCATCACCACCGTCATCGAGCAGGAGGCGAGCCGCGACCACACCGAGCTGATGCTGAAGCATTTTGGCGCCGAGATCTCCTCGGAGAAGGAAGGCAGCCACGGCCGCAGAATCACGCTGAACGGCGAGCCCGAGCTGCACGGCGCCGAGGTCGTGGTGCCCGCCGACCCGTCCTCGGCATCGTTCCCGATCGTTGCAGCGCTGATCGTCGAAGGCTCCGACGTCGTGTTCTCCGACGTGATGACCAATCCGCTGCGCACCGGCCTGTTCACCACGCTGCGTGAAATGGGTGCCTCGATCGAGGAGAGCGAGGTGCGCGGCGATGCCGGCGAGCCGATGGCGCAATTGCGCGTGCGCGCCTCGAAACTGAAGGGCGTCGAGGTGCCGCCGGAGCGCGCGCCGTCGATGATCGACGAATATCTGGTGCTGGCGGTTGCGGCTGCGTTTGCCGAGGGCACCACGATCATGCGCGGCTTGCAGGAGCTGCGCGTCAAGGAGTCCGATCGGCTCGAAGCCACCGCGGACATGCTGCGCGTCAACGGCGTCAAGGTCGAGGTCTCCGGCGACGATCTGATCGTCGAGGGCCGCGGCCATGTCCCGGGCGGCGGTCTTGTCGCCACCCACATGGATCACCGCATCGCGATGTCGGCGCTGGTGATGGGCTGCGCGTCGGATCGGCCGGTGAAGATCGACGACACTGCCTTCATCGCCACAAGTTTTCCGGACTTCATTCCGATGATGCGCGCGCTCGGAGCTGATTTCGCATGATCATCGCCATCGACGGACCCGCCGCCTCCGGCAAGGGCACGCTCGGCAAGCGGCTCGCCCACCACTACGGCTACCGCCATCTCGACACCGGCGTGATCTACCGCGCGGTGGCCTATGCGATGATGGCGCAGGGCGCCGACCTCAATGATGAGGCGCTGGCGGTGGCCGTGGCGCTGGAGCTCGACCCCGAGAAATTCGGCAATCCGATCCTGAAGACCCAGAAGGTCGGCGAGGGGGCATCCGTCGTCTCGGCCTTTCCCAAGGTGCGCGAGGCGCTGGTCAGCTTCCAGCGCCAGTTCGCCGCCGATCCGCCCGGTGCGGTGCTGGATGGGCGCGACATCGGCACCGTGATCTGCCCCGATGCCGACGTGAAGATCTTCGTGGTCGCCGATCCGCAGGTGCGGGCGCGCAGGCGCACGCTGGAGGCCCGGGCCCGCGGCGAGGACGCCGACGAGGCGGCGGTGCTCGCGGACATCCTCAAGCGCGACGAGCGGGACCAGAATCGGGCGATTGCGCCGCTGCGGCCGGCCCCGGACGCCCACACGCTGGACAATTCCAACCTCGACATCGAGGCCGGCGTGCGCGCCGCCATCGCCATCGTCGAGGCAGCGCGCGCCAAACGCTAAAGCGCGATGATATTTGGTTGAATCGTCATCGCGCTTTAGCTCTTTGTTTGAGCATGATCTTTTCGGAAAACCGCTTCGCACTTTTCCGGATCATGCTCTAGAATCAGCGGCATCGAAGCGCCCTTTCGGCTCGAAAACCCAGCAAAATGGGGCATTTCCTGCTTGCCGAAAGCAGGGCTCAGGGCTATATCAGCGCCGTTCGGCGCCACCATCGACCATGTCGAGGCCGTGTCTGAGCGGGCCGGTGCTGGGTTTGAGCCCTCGCCGCATCTGGAGGAACGCCCGCTCCCAGGTCTTGCAGTCGATATTTTCGCTTCGGGCTCCGGACTATCAAACGTACCGAACGTGCAGTCTTGCTGCCGGCCCGCTGTTGCTCCTCCTGCAACGAGCGGTCGTCAGGGTTTGCGGAACCCTGACACTTCACGCGCGGTGCGCCCAACAACCCGAACGGCCGGCGAGATCCCGCATCTGGAGAACCAATGGTTTCGAATTCTGCGTCTTCCTATTCCCCGACCCGCGACGATTTCGCGGCGATGCTTGATGAGTCCTTTGCCGGCGGCAATCTGCAGGAAAGCTCGGTCATCAAGGGCAAGGTTGTTGCGATCGAGAAAGACATGGCCGTCATCGACGTCGGCCTGAAGACCGAGGGCCGCGTCGCGCTGCGCGAATTCGCCGGCCCCGGCCGTGAGAGCGACCTGAAGGTCGGCGACGAAGTCGAGGTGTTCCTCGACCGTATCGAGAATGCGCTCGGCGAAGCCGTGCTGTCGCGCGACAAGGCGCGCCGCGAGGAAAGCTGGGGCAAGCTCGAGAAGGCGTTCCAGAACAACGAAAAGGTCAACGGCGTCATCTTCAACCAGGTCAAGGGCGGCTTCACGGTCGACCTCGACGGTGCAGTGGCCTTCCTGCCGCGCTCGCAGGTCGACATTCGTCCGATCCGCGACGTTGCGCCGCTGATGAACAACTCGCAGCCGTTCCAGATCCTCAAGATGGACCGCCGCCGCGGCAACATCGTGGTGTCGCGCCGCACGGTTCTCGAAGAGACCCGCGCCGAGCAGCGCCAGGAGCTGGTGCAGAACCTCGAAGAAGGTCAGGTGATCGACGGCGTGGTCAAGAACATCACCGATTACGGTGCGTTCGTTGATCTCGGCGGCATCGACGGCCTGCTGCACGTGACCGATATCGCCTGGCGCCGCGTCAACCACCCGACCGAGGTGCTGACCATCGGCCAGACCGTGAAGGTCAAGATCATCAAGATCAACCACGAGACCCACCGCATCTCGCTCGGTATGAAGCAGCTGCTGGATGATCCGTGGCAGGGCATCGAAGCCAAGTACCCGCTGGGTGCCCGCTTCACCGGCCGCGTCACCAACATCACCGACTACGGCGCGTTCGTCGAGCTCGAGCCGGGCATCGAAGGCCTGATCCACGTCTCCGAGATGTCGTGGACCAAGAAGAACATGCACCCCGGCAAGATCGTTTCGACCTCGCAGGAAGTCGAAGTGCAGGTCCTGGAAGTGGATTCGGTCAAGCGACGCATCTCGCTCGGTCTCAAGCAGACCATGCGCAATCCCTGGGAAGTGTTCGTCGAGAAGTTCCCGGTCGGTTCGGTGGTCGAGGGCGAAGTCAAGAACAAGACCGAGTTCGGTCTGTTCCTGGGTCTCGAGGGCGACGTCGACGGCATGGTCCATCTCTCCGACCTCGACTGGAAGCTTCCGGGCGAGCAGGTCATCGACAACTTCAAGAAGGGCGACATGGTCAAGGCCGTGGTGCTCGATGTCGATGTCGAGAAGGAGCGTATCTCGCTCGGCGTCAAGCAGCTCGAAGGCGACCCCTTCGCCGAGCCGGGCGACGTCAAGAAGGGCGCGGTCGTGACCTGCGAAGTGCTCGAAGTGAAGGAAAGCGGCATCGAGGTCCGGATCTCGGGCACCGAGTTCACCACCTTCATCAAGCGGTCCGAACTGGCCCGCGATCGCAACGACCAGCGCGCCGAGCGCTTCGCCGTCGGCGAGAAGGTCGATGCCCGCGTCATCCAGTTCGACAAGAAGGCCCGCAAGGTGCAGGTCTCGATCAAGGCGCTGGAAGTTGCCGAAGAGAAGGAAGCCATCGCGCAGTACGGCTCCTCCGATTCGGGAGCGACGCTTGGCGACATCCTCGGCACCGCGTTGAAGAACCGCGGCACCGACAAGTAAGCGTTCGCACCATTCTCGCGAACAATCGGGGCCCCGGCGCAAGCCGGGGCCCTTTTGTTTGCCGGATTGCGGGCCTTGTTTTCTTCATATTGCGTCGCAATTGATGTATTTGGCTAAGCTGATAGTGACGCTGCGACGGCAAAACGCGCGGACCTTCGCGCTGACCATTTCTGGAGAGACCGATGTCGCTGGATTCGGACGTGATCGTCGACCGTCGCCGTATCAGGCGCAAGCTGACATTCTGGCGCGTCGCCGCTGCGGTCATTGCGATCGCGGCCATCGTCGGCGTGGGCGTGATCGCCGCCGGCGGACGCGGCGGCTTGTCGACGTCGAACGCGATCGCGCGGATCAATATCGACGGATTGATCCGCAGCGACCAGCAGCGCGTCGAGGCGCTGGAGCGGCTCGGAAAGTCGAGCTATGCGGCGGTTGTCGTGCACATCAATTCGCCCGGCGGCACCACCGCGGGCTCCGAGCAGCTCTACGACTCGCTGATGCAGTTGAAGGCGAAGAAGCCGCTCGTCGTCGTGGTCGAGGGATTGGCCGCATCGGGCGGCTACATCACCGCGATCGCCTCCGACCATATCGTCGCCCAGCAGACCTCGCTGGTCGGCTCGATCGGCGTGCTCTTCCAGTTCCCCAACGTTTCCGAATTGCTCAAGACCGTCGGCGTGAAGATGGAGGAGATCAAGTCCTCACCGTTGAAAGCGGCGCCCAATGGCATGGAGCCGACCAGCCCCGAAGCCCGTGCCGCGATCGAGGGGCTGGTCAAGGACTCCTATGCCTGGTTCCGTGGATTGGTGAAGGAGCGGCGCGGCATGGACGATGCGCTGTTGGAGAAGGTCGCGGATGGACGCGTCTTCACCGGCCGGCAGGCGGTCGATCTCAAGCTGATCGATCAGCTGGGAGATGAAAAGACCGCGATCGCCTGGCTGGTTGCGGAGAAGAAGGTCAAAAGCGACCTGCCGGTGCGCAATTACACGCTTAATCCGCGATTCAGCGACCTGACCTTCCTGCGCACCGCGGCGTCGATGACGCTCGATGCGTTCGGCCTTGGCGCCATCGCGCGGCGGATCGAGCAGGGTGGCGTGGCCCAGGCCGTCGACCGGTTTGGGCTCGACGGCATGCTGGCGCTGTGGGCGCCGGGAGGAGCCGACTAGTCGGGTGCGAAACGCGTGATGATCAAGGTATTCCCGCTCTGCGGGAATCGCCGCATGCCCCAATTGGGCTATTTGTCACGCGATTTCACGGCGTCCTAAATCGATTTAGCGTCTTGACAGTGCACGGCATTTTCACGGAAATGGGTTTCCGCAAGAGCCCGGATCCCATTTTCGATGATCAAATCCGAACTTGTTCAGCGTATCGCCGAGCACAACCCGCACCTCTATCAGCGGGACGTCGAGAACATTGTGAATGCGATTCTCGATGAAATCGTCGCGGCGCTGGCGCGTGGCGACCGCGTCGAGCTGCGCGGTTTCGGCGCATTCTCGGTGAAGCATCGCCCGGCGCGTGCCGGCCGCAATCCGCGTACCGGCGAGCATGTGCCGGTCGACCAGAAGAGCGTGCCGTTCTTCAAGACCGGCAAGGAAATGCGCGAGCGCCTCAATCGCGACGAGGCCGAGGCGGGAGCCGCCAAGATCGACGCGCCCAAGGCTGATGCTTAAGGCTGAGGCCTGAGCGCCGCCTCCGGCGTTGTCGTGCTGCGGGCGAAGGGCCCGCACTTTCTCCATCGCTGCGAGAGATGGTCATGCGAAAGTTCTTCACGGCAGTGGTCGTCATTCCGCTCGGACTGATCTTCATCATCTTCGCCGTCGCCAACCGTCACTGGGTGACGGTGTCGTTTGACCCGTTCAATTCTGTGACGCCGACGGTTGCGGTCACACTGCCGCTGTTCGTGGTCATCATCGCTTCCGCGATCCTGGGCGTGATCGCGGGCGGCATGGCGACCTGGTTCAAGCAGGGGCGCTGGCGCCGCGCCGCCCGGCAGCACGAGGCCGACGCCCGCCACATCCGCGCCGAGCTCGCCGACCTCAGGGCCGCGGCCTCCCGGGACGACGCGCAGCGCCGCCCGGCCGCGGCCCAGCTCGGCTTTTACGGGCCCAATGGGCGAGACAAGCAGGGCGCGACGTTGTAGAACCCGCCCCGTCCGACCAGGGTTCACCCCGGTTCCGGCCGCCCGAAAACCTGTTTTGAGACCCGTTTCGAGACCATGCCCCTGCTCGTCAAAATCTGCGGCCTGTCAACGCGCGAGACGCTCGACGTCGCGCTGGAGAGCGGCGCCGACATGGTGGGGTTCGTGTTCTTTCCGCCGTCGCCGCGCCATATCAGCCTAGAGACCGCGCGCGAGCTCGGCAAACAGGCCAAGGGCCGCGCCGTGAAGGTCGCGCTGACGGTCGATGCCGACGACGCGACCATCGAGAACATCATCGAGACGCTGCGGCCGGATATCCTGCAGCTGCACGGCAAGGAGACCACCGCGCGGCTGCGTGATCTCAAGCAGAAATTCGGCCTGCCGCTGATGAAGGCGCTGCCGGTCGAGACCGCGGCCGACCTCGCGCCGCTGCCGGGTTATGCCGGCGTCGCCGACAGTATCCTGTTCGATGCCCGCGCGCCAAAGGATGCGACGCGGCCAGGCGGTCTCGGCGCGCCGTTCGATTGGCACGTGCTGGAAAATCTCGACCTCGCGCTGCCCTACATGGTCTCCGGCGGGCTCAACGCCGAGAACGTCGCTGAAGCCGTCCGCGTTACCCGCGCCGGCGGCGTCGACGTCTCCTCGGGTGTCGAGCGCACGCCCGGCGTCAAGGATCCCGAGCTGATCCGCGCCTTCATCCGCGCCGCACGCGCAACCCAAAGTACTACCCAAGAACTGATGGTTCGATGAATCAAAACCTGCCCAATTCCTTCCGCAGCGGCCCCGACGAGCGCGGGCATTTCGGCATTTTCGGCGGACGCTTCGTCGCCGAAACGCTGATGCCGCTGATCCTCGATCTCGAAAAGGCCTATGCCGACGCCAAGGCCGATCCGGCGTTCCAGGCCGAGATGAATGTCTATCTGAAGGACTATGTCGGCCGGCCGTCGCCGCTGTATTTCGCCGAACGGCTCACCGAGCATCTCGGCGGCGCGAAAATCTATTTGAAGCGCGAGGAGCTCAACCACACCGGTTCGCACAAGGTCAACAACGTGCTCGGCCAGATCATGGTCGCGCGCCGCATGGGCAAGAAGCGCATCATCGCCGAGACCGGCGCCGGCCAGCATGGCGTGGCGACGGCGACGCTGTGCGCGCGCTTCGGGCTCGAATGCGTGGTCTATATGGGCGCGGTCGACGTCGAGCGGCAGCAGCCGAACGTGATCCGCATGGAGATGCTCGGCGCCAAGGTCGTCCCGGTGCAGTCGGGCGCGCGCACGCTGAAGGACGCGATGAACGATGCGCTGCGCGATTGGGTCACCAACGTGCACAACACCTTCTATTGCATCGGCACGGTGGCGGGTCCGCACCCCTATCCAATGATGGTGCGCGACTTCCAGTCGATCATCGGCCACGAGACGCGCAAGCAGATGCAGGAGGCCGAGGGCCGCCTGCCGGACTCGCTGATCGCCTGCATCGGCGGCGGTTCCAACGCGATGGGCCTGTTCCATCCGTTCCTCGACGATCCCTCGGTCGAGATCTTCGGCGTCGAGGCAGCCGGCCACGGGCTGACGCAGCTGCATGCGGCCTCGCTTGCCGGCGGCCGCCCCGGCGTGCTGCACGGCAACCGCACCTATCTTTTGATGGACGCCGACGGCCAGATCGAGGAAGCGCATTCGATCTCGGCCGGCCTCGACTATCCCGGCATCGGCCCCGAGCACGCCTGGCTGCACGAGACCGGCCGCGTGACATATCTCTCGGCGACCGACGAGGAGGCGCTGGCCGCATTCCAGCTGCTGTCGCGGCTCGAAGGCATCATCCCCGCGCTGGAATCCGCGCATGCGATCGCGAAATTGTCCGAACTCGCGCCGCAGCGGCCGAAGGATCACCTGATGGTGGTCAACCTCTCGGGCCGCGGCGACAAGGACGTTCCGCAGGTCGGCGACATCTTGAAGGCGAGGCAGAAGTGATGGGCTGGGCGCTCCTTCCTTACCTCTCCCCGTTGGGGAGAGGTCGGCTGCGCAGCAGCCGGGTGAGGGGTCTCTCCACTCATTCGAACCGCAGCGATGTTTCGATCATCTCGAGCACACCCTCGCGATTCTCATACACATCGGTCTTGGTAACCCGCACGACGAGAAAGCCGCAAGCTTCGAGGACTTTGGTCCTGGCTTCGTCGCGTTTCAGTTCTGATGACGTGGAATGTGTTACGCCGTCGACTTCCACGATCAGTTTGCCGTCGAGCGTGACGAAATCGACGACGTATCGGTCAATCGGGTGCTGGCGACGGAATTTCCATCGCGCTAGCCTGCGATTGCGCAGCGCCTGCCAAAGCTTCGCCTCGGCGTTTGTCTGTGACGCGCGGAGGCTTCGCGCTCTTGCTTTGAACTGCTCCATCCCCCTCACCCGGCTGCTACGCAGCCGACCTCTCCCCGGAGGGGAGAGGTATAGCACAGCGACTGTCCAACCATGACTACCCGTATCGACGCACGTTTCGCCGAGCTGAAGCAGCAGGGCCGCTCCGCCTTCGTCACCTTCGTGATGGCGGGCGACCCCGACGCCAAGACCTCGCTCGATATCCTCAAGGCGCTGCCGAAGGCCGGCGCCGACGTCATCGAGATCGGCATGCCCTTCACCGATCCGATGGCCGACGGCCCGTCGATCCAGGCCGCCGGCCTGCGTGCGCTCAAGGGCGGCATGACCTTGCGCAAGACGCTGGCGATGGTCCGCGACTTCCGCAAGGAGGACAACGCCACGCCGATCGTGCTGATGGGCTACTACAATCCGATCTACATCTACGGCGTCGACGGCTTCCTGACTGACGCCAAGACCGCCGGCGTCGATGGCCTGATCATCGTCGACCTGCCGCCGGAGGAAGACACCGAGCTCTGCATCCCGGCGATGAAGGCCGGGTTGAACTTCATCCGGCTGGCGACGCCGACCACTGACGACAAGCGCCTGCCGGCGGTGCTCGCCAACACGTCGGGCTTTGTCTATTACGTCTCGATCACCGGCATCACCGGCAGCGCTGCGGCCGACTCCAACGCGGTTGCGGAAGCGGTCGCGCGCATCAAGCGGCACACCAAGCTGCCGGTCTGCGTCGGCTTCGGCATCCGCACCCCTGAGACGGCGCGCGCGATCGCCGAGAGTGCCAACGGCGCCGTGGTCGGCACCGCAATCGTCGATGCGGTGCGTGCCAACCTCGATGCCGAGGGCCGCGCCACGCCGAAGACCGTGAGTGCGGTGGCGGACCTGGTGTCCGCGCTGGCGCAGGGGGTCCGGGGCGCCAAGCAGGCCGCTGAATAAGCCACATTTTGCGGCAACAAGGCCGCAGACGGCGGCTTGCCGGGTTCGCCCGGCCCGCCATATATCCAGCTGGTGCGGGACCGACCCGCATTTCGGAGCGAACCATGAACTGGCTCACCAACGTCGTCCGGCCGAAGATCCGCAACATCCTGCGCCGCGAGACGCCGGAGAATCTCTGGATCAAGTGCCCGGATTCCGGGCAGCTCGTGTTCTACAAGGACGTCGAGGCCAACCAGTTCGTGATCCCCGGCTCGAACTACCACATGCGCATGGGCGCGGTGGCCCGGCTCAAGTCGATCTTCGACAATGAGACCTGGTTCGACGTCGCGCTGCCTGACGTCGCGGCCGATCCGCTCAAGTTCCGCGACGAGCGCAAGTATGTCGACCGCATCAAGGACGCGCGCGCCAAGACCGGACTGAACGACGCGATCAAGGTCGGCTACGGCAAGTTAGAGGGAGCCGGCGTCGTGGTCGCGGTGCAGGATTTCGATTTCATGGGCGGCTCGCTCGGCATGGCGGCCGGTGAAGCGATGGTGCGCGGGCTCGAGCTCGCGGTCGAGAAGAAGTCGCCGTTCATCGTGTTCGCCGCCTCCGGCGGCGCGCGGATGCAGGAAGGCATTCTGTCGCTGATGCAGATGCCGCGCACCACGGTCGGCGTGCAGATGCTGCGCGAGGCGCGCCAGCCCTACATCGTCGTGCTGACCAATCCGACCACCGGCGGCGTCACCGCCTCCTATGCGATGCTCGGCGACATCCACATCGCCGAGCCCGGCGCACTGATCGGCTTTGCCGGCGCGCGCGTGATCGAGCAGACCATCCGCGAGAAGCTGCCCGAAGGTTTTCAGCGCGCCGAATACCTGCGCGAGCACGGCATGGTCGACATGGTCGTGCATCGCCATGAGATGAAGGCCACGCTGGCGCGGCTGTGCCGGCTGCTGACCAAGGCGCCGGCGCTTGAAACCGCATCGAAGCCCGCAACTCCGGTCACCGAGCCGGCCCAGATCGTGACGGCCCCGGAGACGGTGCCGGCCGCGCCGCACGCGTGACCGCAAGCGCCGCCCCATCGCAGGCCTCGTTCGAGGCGCTGATCGCGCGGATATCGGCGCTGCATCCCAAGCGCATCGATCTCAGCCTCGATCGCATGCGCGGCCTGATGGAGCGGCTCGATCATCCCGAGCGCAAGCTGCCGCCGGTGATCCATGTCGCCGGCACCAACGGCAAGGGCTCGACGGTCGCATATCTGCGCGCGATCCTCGAAGCATCGGGCCTGCGGGTGCACGTCTTCACCTCGCCCTATCTGGTGCGGCTCAACGAATGCTACCGGCTCGGCGCCGTCGGCGGCGGCAAGCTGGTCGGCGACGATGAGCTGCACGCGACGTTCGAGCATTGCGAGCGTGCCAATGCCGGCAATCCCATCACCATCTTCGAGATGGAAACGGCGGTCGCGTTCTGCCTGTTCGCGAAGCATCCGGCCGACGTTGCGTTGCTCGAGGTCGGCCTCGGCGGCCGGCTGGATTCGACCAATGTGGTCGAGATGCCGCTGGCTTCGGTGATCACGCCGGTCAGCATGGACCATATGGAATTCCTCGGCGACACGCTGGCCCTGATCGCCAGCGAGAAGGCCGCGATCATCAAGCGCAAGGTGCCGGTAGTGTGCGCCGAGCAGGCGCCCGATGCGATGGCGGTGATCGAGGCGGAGGCGCACCGCATGCGGGCGCCGCTGCACGCCGCCGGCCAGCAATGGCATGTCGGCGTCGAGCGTGGCCGCCTGGTCTATCAGGACGAGCGCGGCCTGATGGATCTCGCTGCGCCAAAACTGTTCGGTCGCCACCAGTTCGACAATGCCGGCCTTGCGATCGCGACGTTGCGCGCGATCGACGCGTTCAAGCTCAACCTCGCCGCCTTCGAGACCGGCATCGTCAGTGCGGAATGGCCGGCGCGGATGCAGCGGCTGGTCTCCGGCACGCTCGTTTGCCAGGGACCGCAGGGCTCCGAGGTCTGGCTCGATGGCGGCCACAATGCCGAGGGAGGCCGGGTTGCGGCCGCCGCGCTCGGCGATCTCGAGGAGCGCGTGTCGCGGCCGCTGGTCGTGATCGCAGGCATGATGGCCAACAAGGATGCCAGCGCATTCCTCGCCAATTTCGCCGGATTGACGCGCCACATCATCGCGGTCCCGGTGCCCGGCCGCGACAACGGCATGGCGCCGGACAAGCTTGCCGACGCCGCGCGTGCGCTCGGCATGCGCGTCGAGATCGCGACCGGCGTCGACGCCGCGCTGCGACGGCTCGCTACGCTGGCCTATGAGGTGCCGCCGCGCATCCTGATCACCGGCTCGCTGTACCTCGCCGGCCCGGTGCTTGCGGCCAACGGCACGCCTCCTGCATAACAGGCCTCGCGTCCCTGCTGCGGTACGCATGAGGGAGGACGAGACACATGCGTTTTGCTGCGATCGCCGACATCCACGGCAATCATCTCGCGCTCGAAGCCGTACTGTCGGACATCCGCGCCCAAGGGATTTCCGACATCGTCGATCTCGGCGACATGGTCAGCGGACCGCTCGACGCGCAGCCGACCATCGATATGCTGATGGCGCTCGATGCGGTCCATCTGCTCGGCAATCACGACCGCTATCTGATCGACCGCCCGCATGAGAAAATGGGCGCATGGGAGCGGCTGGTCCATACCCAGCTCGAGCAGCGGCATTTCGACTGGCTGCGCACGCTGCCGGCCAATGCGGTCTATCGCGACGCGGTGTTCCTCTGTCACGCAACGCCGCAGGATGACGAGACCTATTGGCTCGACACGGTGCTGCCGGGCGGCGAGGTGTGCATCTCTTCGCCCGGATCAATCGAGGCGAGGGCCGCAGGCATTGCGCAGTCGCTGATCCTTTGCGCCCATACGCATACCGCGCGCGCCGTGCGGCTTCGCGACGGGAGGCTGATCGTGAATCCCGGCAGCGTCGGCTCGCCCGGCTATCGCGACGTCCATCCGTATCCGCATGTGGTCGAAGCCGGCTCACCCGACGCGCGCTACGCGATCCTCGAAAGGGTTGGTGGCGACTGGGATGTCACCTTCCGCCACATCCCCTACGACCACGAAGCGATGGCGGCGCTGGCGCGGCGCAATGGCGAGGCCGAGCTCGCCTCGGCGCTCGCGACCGGATGGATCAGGTAAAACAAAACGGCCGGCTTTCGCCGGCCGTGTCGCAAATCAGCTAATTCAAAGCGGATCAGACCGCAGCGGTGATCCACTGCTGCAGCTTGGCCTTCGGCGCGGCGCCGACCTGACGCGACGCCATCTCGCCGCCCTTGAAGATCATCAGGGTGGGGATCGACATCACGCCATACTTCGACGCGGTCTTCGGGCTCTCGTCGACGTTGAGCTTGACGATCTTGACCTTGTCGCCCATCGCGCCGGAAATCTCATCGAGAGCGGGCGCGATCATGCGGCAGGGGCCGCACCATTCGGCCCAGAAGTCGACGACCACCGGCCCGGTCGCCTTGAGCACTTCGGCTTCGAAATCGGCGTCAGAAACCTTGCCAACGGCCATGTGAGTACCTCGTTCAGTTGAGACAAAAGGGCGCGGTGGAGAATCGCGCCCGGGAGCATGCGGCAAACGTATGAACGCCCCCTTGCCGGGTCAAGCTCGCTCACGCCGACATGAACTTATGCCAGCCCGGCGTCCAGCGCGGAGGCGGAAATCTCCATCATTTCAGGGGTTTCGGTCCAGAGCAGGGCGGCGTGGATGATCCTTTGGGGATAAAGTTTCGCCAGCACCGCGCGGTACAGCGCGAGCTGCCGGATATAACCCTTGGGGGCGTCGGCGGCGGTCCTTGGCGGGGCGTTGTTGGTCTTGAAATCGACGATCAGGACCTCGTTCGGCGTCACCACCAGCCGGTCGATCTGGCCGGAGACCAGCGCCTTCGGCAGGCCCGGCCGCTCCAGCCGGCCGACGATCGACACTTCGGCACGGCTGCCGGGGGCAAATACCGGCGCGAAGCGCAGGTCGACGGTCAGGGCGACCACCTGCCGGGCCAGCGCCGCGCGTTCGTCTTCGCTCCAGCCATCGGCGTTGCGCGCAAGATAACCGAGCGCCGCGCCGAGCCGCCGTTCCAGCGCGATTTCGGGCAGCGATTGCAGCAGGCGATGCACCAGCGTGCCGCGTTGCAGGGCGCGGGCGCGCAGCTGCACCGATTCGCCGGATCGTATCGGATGGCTGTCGCCGTCGGACGGATCGGACGGGCGCAGCACGCCCGCGGCTGAGGCTTCGGGTGCGGCCGCTTCACGAAGCCAGGACGGCAGCGCGACCGGGGCCGCTTCCGTTGGCGCGGCCGGGCCCGAGAGATCCGCGATGTCATCCGGCCGTGAATAGCGCATCACCTTGCCGGCCGGCGTCTCCTCTTCCTCGAGCTTGAGCCCGGCATTGGCGAGCCCCCTGGTGATCAGATCGTACCAGGAGGATTTCCGCACCGTGCTCATGTTGCCGGGCATGCAGCCGCCGACGATCAGCCGGTCGGCGGCACGGGTCATCGCGACATAGAGCAGGCGGCGATATTCGTCCTCGGTGTCGCCGAGCATCGCCTTGCGCGCATCGGCGACGGCGGGCGGATCCTCGGCCTTCTTGCCGGCCCACACCACGACGCCGGGCGCGTTCGGCGCGGCATTGCCCTGCGGCAGATGGATCAGCCGCAGCCGCTGGGTGTCCGACGGCGAGGTCGTGGTGTCGACCAGGAACACCACCGATGCCTCGAGGCCCTTGGCGCCGTGCACGGTCATCACGCGCACCTCGTCGCGCGAGATCTCCATGTCGCGCTTCACCTCGGTGTCGGCGGCGCGCAGCCAGGCGACGAAGCCCTGCAGCGAGGCCGGCGCCTTGCGCTCATAGCCCAGCGCCAGTTCGAGGAATTCGTCGAGCGCGTCATTGGCCTCGTGGCCGAGCCGGCGCAGCATGCGCGCCCGCCCGCCGTCGCCGCCGAGCAGCCAGGCGTAGAACGCGAACGGCGTCTCCTGGGTGAAGCGGCGCTCGCACTCTTCCAGGCGCTGCAGCGCCGCCGAAAAACGCTCGTCGGTCGGCGCCTGCGCGGTCAGTGCTTCGCGCAGCGAGCCGCGGCGCTGATAAGCGAGCTTGAACAGATCGTCGTCGTCGAGCCCGAACAGCGGGCTCTTCAGCGCCACCGCGAGCGCGAGGTCGTCCTGCGGCAGCAGCAGCGCGTCGGCAAGGTTCATCAGGTCGATGATCGCGATGTGCTCGGTCAGCTTCAGCCGGTCGGCGCCGGCGACCGGAATGCCCGCGTGCTTCAGCGCCTGGATCACCGCGTCGAAGGCGTTGCCGCGCCGCCGCACCAGGATCAGCATGTCGCCGTAACGCAATGGCCGTCGTCCACCGGCGCTCCCGGTCATGGTGCCGCTGGTGACCAAGCGCTTGATCTCGGCCTGGATGCGCCGTGCCAGCTTCACCTCGGGGCTGGTCACCGCGACGCCGTCGAACGGCGCGCGCCAGCCCTCGATGTCCTGGCGGTCGTCGGCAACCGCGAGATCCCACAGCTCGATCAGGCTGGGGCCGGCGTCAGTCATCGCATTGTGGATCGGATAACCGTTCTCGACCGCATGGATGCTGCGGAAGATCTCTTGCTCGCGGAACACATGGTCGACCGAATGCAGGATCACCGGTCCCGAGCGGAACGAATAGGTGAACGACACCGGATCGAATTTCAGCCCGGCCTCCTCGAACCGCCGCCTCAGCTCGCGGCGGCGCAGATCGAACTCACGGGGCGCCGCGCCCTGGAACGAGAAGATCGACTGCTTCTCGTCACCAACCGCGAACACCGTGCGCACCAGGCCGTCGCGCGCGCCGGCGCCGGAGGTGAATTCCGAGATGATGTGGGCGACGATGTCCCACTGCCGCGGGCTGGTGTCCTGCGCCTCGTCGATCAGCACGTGATCGACGCCGCGGTCGAGCTTGTAGTGCACCCAGCCGGAGGAGACCCGGTCGAGCATCGCAAGCGTCTTGTCGATCAGATCGTCATAGTCGAGCAGGCCGCGTTCCAGCTTCTCGCGCCGGTAGTGCGCAGCCGCTGCCGTGGCGATGTGGATCAGCGCCTCGGTGCGGTCGCGCGCCACCACGGCGCGTCGGCGTTCGATCAGCGGACCGAGCCGGTCGATCTCTGCATCGAACCTGTTGCCTGCGACCGGATTCTTCTTGATGAAACTGTTGGTGATGACGGAGGCGCGCGGCGCGCGGTCATCGGTCAGGAACACGCCGAGATATTCGTCCACTTGAGCTGCACCGGTGAAGGTCAGCGCCGCCCGCAGCCGCTCGGCCTGCTTCTGATCCGCCTTGCTGCTGGTGTCGAGCAGCGTTGCCATCTCCTTCCAGCTCGACCGCGGCAGGTTCGGCCCGTCGACGATCTCGCGTTCGACATCCTCGATGCGATCATCAGCGGAGACGCCGAGCGCGGCCGACATCTGCGCGGCGGCGGCGGTGGCGTTGCCGGCGGCATCGGTCCAGGCCATGAAATGGTCGCGGCTGAGGCAGGCCTCTCGGACCACCTCCTTGAAGGTGACGTCGGCGGCATTCGCCATCGCGGTCCGCAGCGCGCGGCCGATCGGACTGTCGGGAATCCGCGACGCCTCCAGGAACACCGCTAGATTGGCGCGTTCCATCATCTCGTTCTGGTCGCGGTCGTCGAGCACGGCGAAGCGCGCCGGCACGTTGGCCTCGAACGGGAACTGTTGCAGCAGACGGGTGCACAACGCGTGGATGGTCTGCACCTTCAGACCGCCGGGCGTCTCCAGCGCGCAGGCAAACAGTTTTCGCGCCTCGCGCCGCAGCGAAGCGGATGGATGCGCGATGCCGGCCTCGCGGATCGCGGCATCGAGCCCGGCGTCATCGAGCGTCACCCAATGGCCGAGCGTCGTGAACACGCGCTCCGCCATGTTGGCCGCGGCGGCCTTGGTGAAGGTGATGCAGAGGATCTTCTCCGGGGGCACGCCTGACAGCAAAAGGCGGATCACGCGCTGCACCAGCACATGGGTCTTGCCCGAGCCGGCATTGGCCGACACGAAGGTCGATGCCTTCGGATCGGACGCGCGTGCCTGCGCATCGCGCACGGCCGGCGGGATCGGACGTGGGGCCTTCACCATTCCTCGATCCCCAATCCGCCTGCAGCGGACCATTCCTTGATCCGCGCAAGGTCGTCATAGGCGCCGTAGCGGTTCGCCCACATCGAGAGGTTCAGCGAGGTGTAGGGCTGCTGCTCGTCGTCGAAGGCGCGGATCAGCGCTTCGAGCTTGCGCCGCGCAGTGTCGGCGGCTTCGTCGGGCGGCTGCGGCGTGTCGCTGGTCTTGATCTTCAATTCCAGCGAACGCTGCTCGCCCGGCGGATTGTTGCCGCTCAGCCTGACATAGACGAGGTCGCCGACCGAGGCGTCCGCCGGAATCCCGGCGAAGCCGCCCTCGCGCAGGATCGCGGCCTCCAGCGTCAGCTGCGGCGACAGGCCCATGCGCACCTGCTTGCCGGTCGGCGGCTGGCCGGTCTTGTAGTCGAGGATCGCAAAGCTGCCGTCGTCGCGCCGCTCGATGCGATCGGCGCGCGCGGAGAGCACGAATGTCCTGGCGTCGTCGAGCGGAATGCCGATCTCGCCGCGGATCTCGGCCTTGATGGCGTCGATGCTGCCGCGCCGCGCCTGTTCCCATTCGGCAAACCACGCCGCGATGCGCTGGAAGCGCGGCCACCACAGCGCGCGCGCTTCGGGCCGTTCCATCAGCGGCTTGAAATGCTTGGCTCCGATATCGCGCAGCGCGCTCTTGATGTCGTCGGGCAGCGCGTCGGCATAGGTTTGCGTGAACTCGCCGAGCGATTCGTGGATTGCCGAGCCGCGATCGGCCGCCGACAGCGGCATGTCGACCGGGTCGAGCGGATCGAGCCTGAGGATGTAGCGCGCGTAGATCGTGTAGGGATCGCGCAACCAGTCCTCGATCGCGGTGACCGACATCTTCAGCGGCCGCGCCTCGCGCGGCGGCCGCGGCTCCGGCTGCGGCATCGGCTCGACCTTGTCGGGCTGGTCGAGCTCGGCGGCATATTTCACATAAGTCTCGCCGGCCGATGTAGCGGCCTTCCAGCGCGCTTCGCCCGCGACTGCTTCGAGCCGGTGCAGGAAGCGCGAGGCGACCGCCGGCGCGCCGCCGACCTTGGCGGCATGGGTGAGGATCACCTCGTCATGGCCGAGCAGCTGCGCGAAGTCGTGTGCGGACAGGCCGATGCGTCGCTCGGGAAGATCGAGCCCGAGCTCGTGCCGCATCGGCCGGCTCAGCCACGGATCGATCCGCGGCGCCGGCGGCCAGACACCCTCGACCAGGCCGCCGAGGATCACGCGATCGGATTCGGTCAGACGCGCCTCGAGCTGGCCGAAGATGTTGAGCTGCGCGCGCGCCGATTCCGGCCGCCGCACCATGCGGTCGGCGAACGCGGTCTGGAACACCTCGGGATAATCCGACAGCGGCGTCATCAGCCCGCTCGGCTGCTGCCTGGCGAGCAGCTCGTCGAAGGCAGACGCCAGCGACGCACCGGCGCGTTCCTCGAACACGATGGCGACGTCGTTCTGATCGGCCGACAGCGCGATCAGCGCCTCGCGGTGGCGCGCCGCCAGCTCGGCAAAATCATACGGCTTTGACGCGGCCATGCCTTCCAGCGGCGCCAGCGCCGCCTGCAATCGGGTTATCAGGCCCTCGGCCTGATTGAGCTCGTTGTCGCGCAGCCGGGCGCGCGGCTCCATGGCATGCAGCGACGAGGTCTCGCCGCCGTGCAGCTTGACCAGCTCGGCGCGGAAGCGGGCGAAGTCGCGCGCAAGCCCGCCGGTCCCTGGTTGCGGCCGCGTGCCGCGCAGCAGCGCGATCTCCAGCACCTCGATCGCGCGCTTCAGCGCGCCATGCGAGCCGCCGAGCCGGAACAGCGGATGCTTGAGCAGCGCGAGCAGCGTCGGCGGCTCCAGCCCCTTGGCGGCGGCCTCCGCGGTGAGGCGGGCGAACACGCCGGCCGGCGTTTCCATCAGAGCGTCGCCGCCGGAATCATCGAACTCCAGCTTCCAGCGGGTCAGCGAGGCCATCACGCGGCGTGCCAGCGCGCGATCCGGCGTCACCAGCGCGGCCGATTTGCCGAGATGCCGCGCCTCGCGCATCGCGACCGCGATTGCCAGCGCCTCCATTTCCGGATTGGGCGCCTCGACCACGGTGAGATTGGTCATCCCGGCGGAAATCCGCGCCACGATCTCGGGCCGCTCCAGCCGGTCATGCCATTGTGCCGTGGCGGTCGACGGACGCATCGTCTCCGACACCAGCACCTCGCGCCCCTGCGGTGCCGGCTCGGCGAGGCTCTCGACGTCGCGGCGCTTGATGCCGAAGCGATCGAGCAGGGCGTGCATCGCGAACTGCGGATGGTTCGACGACGGCGGCAGGGTGAAGCGACCGTCGTCGCCGCGCTCGCCGCCGATCGTATCCCAGGACTCTTCGTCGAGATCGGTGTCAAGCCCGGGCAGCACCACGGCGCCGTTCGGCAGCTTCGCCACCGCGTGCAGGAATTTCGCCGTGGCCGGCATCGAGCCGGTCGAACCGGCGGCGATCACCGGGCCCGTGGGATGCGCGGTCAGCCGCGCCGCTTCCGCCTCGATCAGGAGATCGCGCCGTGCCGCGGGTTCGATCCGGCCGATCTCCTTCAGATAATTCGGCCAGGCGTCGCGCGCGATGCGCAGGAAGTCGAGCGAATGCTGCCAGTATTTGTCGAGCTGGTCCGGCACCAGGCGGTCGAGCGCGCGCCAGTCGACGCCGCGCGTCACCATGTCGTCCATCAGCCGCGCCAGGTCGCCGGCGAGCTGCAAGGTCGAGGCCGGGCCGCCGACCACCAGCGGCGCTGACACCGGCGTCTTCGCCCAGGCCGCGACCAGATGCGCCAGGGTCAGCCGTCGCTCCAGCTCGCCGAGCCGGGGCGGAATCTCCAGCGGCGCGGCGCCGCCGACCTCGTCGCCCTGGTCGGCGAAGGCGAGCTCGTCCTCGTCGATCTCGCCGAGCGCTATGATGCGCGGCAGCACAGCGGCGTCGGAATCGAGCACGTCGAGGAAGATTTCGCGCGCCAGCCGTCCGGCGCGGCGGGTCGGCAGATACAGTGTGGCGTTGGCGAGCTTGGCGGGATCGTTGCGCGCCTCGAATCCCGCCACCAGGCGGCCGTCGACCAGCGCCGCGATGACGGTGCGCAGGAACGGCGCGGAAACGGGAACGCTGAAAACGCGCATGGGCTGCCTTGTTCGAATCAGGCGCCAATATAGGAAGTGGCGACGGTCGTTAGCCACCCCTGCCGGTCAGCCATGACAGCTCAATGTCGCAGCCGGCCGGCGCAGCGATCGACGGCATCCAGGAACCAGCGCAGCGCCGGATCGTCAGCGGCACGGCTGGTATGGATCAGGTCGATCGCGAAGGCGGGAATCTCGATCGGCGGCGCGACGACGGCGATGTCGGCGAGATGCGTGAAGCGCCGGGCGACGCGTTCGGACAGCGTGGCTATGAGATCGGTGCCGGCCACGGCGAACGGAACGGCCACCACATGCGCAAGCGTCACGGCCAGCCGCCGCTTCAGCCCGTGGCGCGCCAGCAGCGCATCGATCACGCTCGGCAGGCCGTCGCCGCCCGCCGCCGAGAACAGCGCGTGCGGGAGGCCGGCATAGTCTTCCAGGCTCAGGCGTTCCGATCGGCTCGCGCGCGCGCCGTCGCGGATGCAGACAAAGCGTTCCTCGAACAGCCGGTGCCGGATACAGCGCGGCGTCTCCGGCAGATGGCCGCCGATCACCGCATCGAGTTCACCGCGCTCCAGCTTGGCCAGCGCCACGGTCGGATCGGTGAGCGGACGCACGGCAAGATCGATGCCTGGTGCTTCCATGCGCAACAGACGGGTCAGTTCCGGCACCAGGACGAGATCGCCGTAATCGGTCGCAGCGATCGTGATGCGCCGCCGCGCGGTGGCCGGATCAAAGCCCCGGTCAGGCGCCAGCGCGCCCCGGATCTGCCGCAGTGCCTCGCCGATCGGGCCCGCCAGTGCCAGCGCCCTCTCGGTCGGCTGCATGCCGGCCCCGGCGCGCAGGAACAATTCGTCCGCAAACAGCGCGCGCAGCCTCCGCAACGCGCTGCTCATGGACGGTTGGGCGAGGCCGATGCGTTCGGCCGCGCGGGTGACGTGGCGCTCCTCCATCAGCGCCTCGAAGGCGACCAGCAGGTTGAGATCGACAGTGGCTAAATTCATCACAGCAATAATGGACATAATAATAATCGATTTCAACAATGATCTGGCTAAGCCTAGGGTGTAGCGGGCATGACGACGAGGCCGGAAGATTTGGGACAATCATTTGCGAGACTGATGCCGCGCGGGCCGACCTTGCTGATCATCGGCGTGCTGGCCGGGCTGGCCTTCCCGGCCCTGGCGCAGGGCGTGCGCCCGCTGATGACGGTCGCGATCTTCGTGCTGGTGCTCGGCACCTTCCTCCAGGTCGATGGCGCGGCGTTCCGCCGTGCGTTGCTGCGTCCACGGGTCTGGCTGCTGTTGCCGGCGCTCGCGATGGTGGTGTGTCCGCTGGCGGTCGGTTTCGCGGCGCGCGGCGCCGGATTTGCGCCAGAGCTGATCGTCGCGCTGCTGCTGTCGGTCTGTGCGCCGCCGTCGAGCGGCACCGCGGCGGTCGCACGCATGCTCGGCTTCGATGCCACCGTTCCGCTCGCCGTGACGCTGCTGTCGATGGCGCTGGCCCCGGTCACCGTGCCGCTGATCGCCGCGGCATTTGCCGGCCTTGCGCTCGATCCGCTGGCGCTTGGTGCGCGGCTGGCGCTGCTGGTCGGTGGTGCCGGCGCACTGGCGTTGCTGCTGCGCCGTCAGGCGGCGGCACATTTGGCGCGGCATTCGGGCACCATCGACGCCCTCGTGCTCGCCTCGCTTTTACTGTTCGCAATTGCCACCATGGCCGGGGTGCGCGCGCAGATCGCGGCCCAGCCGATCGCCGCGGCGACTTGCGTCGGGCTTGCCTTCGCCTGCAATCTTGCCTTGCAAGGGCTTGGCGCGCTGCTGACGCCGGGTCCGCTGGCCGAGCGGTTGACCACGGGCCTCGTTCTCGGCAACCGCAACGTCGGACTGGTGTGGTCGGCGATGGGTGCGGCGGTGTCGCCGATGACGGCGCTGTTCTTCGCGGCGACCCAGTTTCCGATCTACATGACGCCGCGCCTGATCGAGATGCTGGTTCGGCGCGGGCGAAAAGAGGAAGCCTCACCATGAGCGAGATCATTCTGACCGAACAACTCGCCGTCCGCTTCGCGCGCATCGCGCTCGGCCATGTCGGCCGCGAATATCCGAACAAGCCGGATCACGTGTTGGCAGGGCCGCAGGATGCGCGCACGCCGCGCGAATTGCATCCGGTGTTCTTCGGCAGTTACGACTGGCACTCCTGCGTCCACAGCTACTGGATGCTTGCCCGGCTGCTGCGCCGTTATCCGGCCTCCGATGCGGCAGATGCGATCCGCGCTTTGTTCGACGAACAGTTCGTCGTGGAAAAGATCGCTGCCGAGTGCGCCTATCTCGCAGCCCCGACCGCGCGCGGCTTCAAGCGGCCCTATGGATGGGGCTGGCTGTTGAAGCTCGCGGCCGAACTCTGGCGGCTCGAGGATACGCGGTGGCGCGAGCAAATTGCTCCACTCGCCGAAATCTTCGCGCAGCGCTTTCGCGATTTCCTGCCGCTCGCGACCTATCCGGTGCGGGTCGGCACCCATTTCAACACCGCGTTCGGGCTGCGCATGGCCGCCGACTACGCCGCGGCGACGCAGGACGATGCGTTCAGCGCGCTGCTGCGCGACACGGCGCTGCGCTGGTACGGCGCCGACCAGGATTGTCCTGCCTGGGGCGAGCCGAGCGGCGACGATTTTCAATCGTCCGCGCTGATCGAAGCGGAATGCATGCGCCGGCTGCTGGCGCCTCGTGACTTCCTGCCCTGGTTCGACCGCTTCCTGCCGCACCTCGCGCAGCGCGAGCCGGCAACCCTGTTCCGGCCGGCCAAGGTGACCGATCGCAGCGACGGCAAGCTTGCGCATCTCGATGGACTCAATCTCAGCCGTGCCTGGTGCTGGCGTGCGCTGGCCGGTGCATTGCCGGAGGGCGATGCCCGTCGCCCGGTTCTGATGGAAGCCGCGCGACACCATCTCGATGCCGGCCTGCCGCATATCGCCGGCGACTATATGGGCGAACACTGGCTCGCGAGTTTTGCAGTCCTCGCGATCGATGCAGATGGCTAACGACAACTTTGCTTAAAGCGGGATGAGTTTCGGTCGATCGGCTTGGCATGGTCTCGGTTCACCTCTCCCCATCGGGGAGAGGTGAGCTCGCGACGTCGTTCTAGCTCAAGCTAATCTCATCAGACTCTAAGCGACGCTTTCCAGGAAGGCTTCTTCCGCGGCCTGGATCGCGTCGGGGGTCCCGACATGCATCCAGACGCCGTCGAGGCGGAGGCCGAACAGGCGCTCCTGCTCGTTGGCGCGATCGAACATCCGGGTCAGCGAGAACTCGCCGGCCGGAGCGTCGGCGAACAGCGCCGGCGACATGATCGCGGCGCCGGCATAGACGAACGGCACCACCTGGTTTTCCCGCCGCTTGCGCAGCGCGCCATCGGGCAGCATCGAATAGTCGCCGCGTCCGCTGTAGCCGATGCTCGAGGCGGTCGGCGCCATCAGCAGCAGGATATCCATCCGCGCCGGATCGAAGGTTTCGGCCAGCCGCGCCAGATTGGAGCGCACGCCGTCGATCCACATCGTGTCGGCATTGAGATGGAAGAACGGCGCATCGCCGAGCAGCGGCAGCGCCTTGACGACCGCGCCGCCGGTGCCGAGCACCTGGTCGCGCTCGTCGGAGATGATCACGTGCGGGCGGCTACGGGTCTTGACGTGCTCGATGATCTGGTCGGGCAGGTAATGCACGTTGACGACCGCTTCGCTGACGCCGGCGCCGGCGAGCTTGTCGAGCACATGGTCGAGCAGCGGCTGGCCGGCGACGCTGACCAGCGGCTTCGGCATCGTGAGGGTCAAGGGGCGCATGCGCACGCCGAGGCCCGCAGCTAGCACCATAGCCTTGTGGGGAGTGACAGGCATTTTCCGGATATTCTCGGTCATCATCTCTCGGCGCCGATCCTATCACGGCGATTCGGCAAGCACATCAACCAGACGCCATAGTCATAGGACATGACGGCCGTAAGACGGCATTAACGACGAGCCTTTGTTGGAGCATGATCTTGCCGGAAAGCCGTCTCCAATTTTCCGGATCATGCTCTAGACGTCGGCTTGCGCACCGCGTCTGGCAGTTTTCTTCTTCTTGTCGCCTTGTTTGAGGAAGTTGACTCCAATCTGGTCGCCGTTGACCCAGGCCAGTTCGCAGCGGCGATAGGCCAATCCTGTGGACGACAGCAGCAGAAAAAACTCCTTCAGGGCGAGGCCCTCGACCGAACCCTCGACGGTCAGCTTGGCGCCCGTCTCGGATACGTCTTCCATGGTGCAGTCGCGCCGCCAGGTGCCGTCAATGCCCATCATGTGCGCGGCTATGCCGCGCTCAAACGTGACACGATCGCCCCTGCGACGTTCCGTCCCCATCGTGTGGTCCCGCTCCCGATCCGGCCACGCCATGAGGTGCGGCCTCGACAATCTTAGGGGACCCAAGGCTAACAAGCCGTAAACTAAGGTACTGGGGGAGGGACGTTGGCGGTGTACCAGATGCGGAAGGTCGTCAGCGCCGGATGGGCGAGCGAGCGCTCCAGATAGGTCCAGATCCGCGGCTGATGCTTGAGATACTGCGGTTTGCCGTCGCGGCGGTTGAGCCGCGCGAAGGTGCCGAGCAGGCGGGTGTTGCGCTGCGCCGACATGATCGCATAGAGCTCGGCGAAACCGGCCGGATCGAAGCTCTCGTCGGTGGCGCGCCGTGCCTTGATGTAGCGGGTCAACAGCGACAGTTCGAGCTGCTCGGGCACGTCGATCCGCGCATCCTGCAGCAGCGACACCACGTCATAGGCCGCGGGGCCGAGCAGCGCGTCCTGGAAGTCGATGATGCCGACGCGCAGGATGCCGGTGCGCTCGGCCAGCCAGATGATGTTCGGCGAATGGAAGTCGCGGATCACCCAGGTCCGCGGCGCCGCGGCGGGCTTTTCCAGCAGGCCACGCCACATCCCGAGGAAATCGGTGCGCAGCTCCTCGCTCGGCTGCACGCCGCGGTCGGGCAGATACCATTCCAGCATCAGCCCGATCTCGATCAGCCAGGCGTCGATGTCGAACACCGGGATGTCGTAGCTCTCGTCCGGTGTCACCGGCAGCTGCCGCGGCAGCGCCTCGCGGTGCAACGCGGCCAGCATGTCGACGGCGGCCTCGTAGCGCTCGGCGATCGGGCGCGGCGGATCGCCCTCGATCACGCCTTCGCCGCCGAGATCCTCGGTGATCAGAAAGCCGGATTCCAGATCGGCGTGCCGGATCGCAGGCGCGGAGAAGCCGTGCTTGCGCAGGCCGTTGCCGATCGCAACGAACGGCCGGACGTCTTCGGCGAGATGCACCGCTGCACTGTAGGGCCGGCCGTTGTAGATCGCCGGGCCGTCGGGGCGGCGCGGCGAGTTCATCAGGATGACGCTGCCGTCGTCGTTGCGCAGCCGCGCGTAGGAGCGCGTCGAGGCGTCGCCCGGCATGCGCTCGCGCCGCGCGCTGAGGAAGCCTGCGCGCTCGAGGAATCGGCGCAGCTCATTGAGCCGCGCGACCTTGGCCGCGGCCTTGCCGTAGCCGGTGATCTCGGCGGCGCGCGCGGCCGATCCGAGCGCCGGGCGGTGGCTGAGTGCGATGTCGATGCGATCAGCGGGCATCGCGTCCGGCGCGCGCTCCGGCCACTCGATCAGCACCACGATGTCGTCGGGCAGCGGCGCCAGCCCGATCTCCTCGAGCTCGCTCGCATCATTGATGCGGTAGAGATCGGCATGAACCAGTGGGAACGACGGCAGCTCGTAGCTCTGCGCCAGCGTGAAGGTCGGGCTCGGCACTTCCAGCGTATCGTCGGCGGCGAGGTAGCGGATCAGGGCGCGGGCGGCCGCGGTCTTGCCGGCGCCGAGGTCGCCCGACAGCGTGATGACGTCGCCGGCGCCGATCAGGAGCGCGAGGTCCGCCATCAACTCGGCCGTCGCGGTTTCGTTCGCGAGCGCCACCGAGAATGTCGAGGTCGCCGTCATTCCGCGGCGTTGCGATGTGCGGTCTGGTCGATCGGGAAGTCGCAGGTCACGGTCGTGCCGCGGCCGACGGTCGAATCGACGCGGACCCTGCCGCCATGCAGCTCGACGAAGGAGCGGACCAGCGACAGGCCGAGCCCGGCGCCACGATGCCGCGAGCCGTGCGAATGGCTCTCGAACCAGTTGAACACCTTGTCGCGCATCTCGGCTGGAATGCCGGGACCGGCGTCGGTCACCGCGAACACTACGCTGTGCGCGGTGCGGTGCGCGCTGATGGTGACGGTGGCGTCATGCGGCGAGAAGCCGACGGCGTTGGCGAGCAGATTGTACAGCACCTGCACCACGCGCCGCTCGTCGCCGACGAAGGCGCCGATGTTGGGCTCGATATCGACCTTCAGCGTGATGCGGTCGGTGGCGAGGCGATCCTGGATGCCTTCGGCGGCGGCCTCGATCGCCTGGCCGATATTGACCGGGCCGAGCTCGAGCTTCATCGCGCCGGCGTCGATGGTGGCGAGATCGAGGATGTTGTTGGTCAGCGCCAGTAGCGCGTTGGTCGATTTGGTGACGTAGTCGAGATACTCGGCCTGCTTCGGCGTCAGCGGTCCGGTCGAGGGATCGCTGAGGAAATGCGCGAAGCCGATGATCGTGGTGAGCGGCGCGCGCAGCTCGTAGGAGACGTGGTGGACGAAATCCACCTTCATCTGGTCGGCGGTTTCCAGCGCCTCGTTGCGTTCGCGCAGCGCCCGCTCGACATTCTCGGTGTCGGTGATGTCCTGGAAGGCGAGCAGGGTCTTGCCGTCGGGCAGCGGGATGGTCATGCAGTTCAGCACGCTGCCATCCTTGCGCTCGAGCTTCAGCGCGACCTGGGCGCGGTTCTCGATCGCGGTGATCTGCTCGCGCAGCGTCCGCCAGGTCAGGGCGTCGTCGAACAGCGGCCGGCACAGCGCTTCCACCTGCTCGATATGCGGTTCGCCCTGCAGCGCATCGGCCGGCAGCTTCCACATCTTGGCGAACGGCGGATTGAACAATTCGGCGCGGCCGTTGCTGCCGAACACCGCGACCGCTTCGCCGAGATTGTCGAGGGTCTCGCGCTGCACCCTCGTCAGGCGGTCGTAGCGGCGCGCGAGGTCGAGGCTCTCGGTGACGTTGTCGAACAGGTAGGTGACGCCGCCTTCGAGGTTCGGCGTGGTGACGACGCTGATGGCGCGGCCGTCGGGCAGGAACCAGGTGTAGGTCTCGGATTCGACCGCGCGATAGGCCTCGTGCAGCTTGGCCTTCCAGGCCCGGAAGTCCGGCTGCTCGGGCAGCTTGCGGTTGGCGCGCAGGCGATCGAGGACACTGGAATCGTCGGGGTTGCTGTCGAGGAAGGCCTGGTCGAGGCCCCACAGCCGCCGATAGGATTCGTTGTAGAAAGTGAGCCGCCGGTCGGCATCGAACACCGCGACGCCGGAGGACAATTGGTCGAGGGTGCGGCGGTGCGCTTCGACCATCCGCGCGATCGCCGCGCGCAACGCCGCCGCCTCGCTGGCGTCGATCGCGATCCCGGCGCTGCCGCCGGAGAGCTTCAGCGCCTGGACGTCGTAGATCCGCCGCTCGCCGCTGACCACGATCGGCAGCCGCGCGGCATAGCTCGCATTGTCATTGAGCGCGCGCGTCAGTTCGCTGCGCTGGTCGCTTTCGAGCAGCTCGAGATTGCGCTGCAACGCGTCCGACACGCTCTTGCCCTCGGTCGCGCGGACATAGGCGGCGTTGGCATAGCGCAGATTGCCCTCGAGGCTCTTGGCCCAGATCGGCCACGGCGCGGCGGCGGCGAAATCGCGCAGCAGCTCGGTCTCCTCCTGCAGCGTCTTGTAGCGCAGGTTGGATTCGGCAAGCTCGCGGCGCAGGCCGCCGAGCTCGCGGATCCGCACGATGGCCTGGCCGCCGATCGCGCGGCCCATCGCCTCGATGGCGCGGCCGGCCGAGGTCGAGAGGTTGAGCAGGAACGCCTCGCCCTTGTCGCGCAACGCGTCGACCGCGTGGTCCATCTGCAGCGCCGGCTCCGGCGGCAGCCAGGTTCCGAAGGCGAGGATGCGTTGCGGCGAGCCCTCCTGCGACATCACCAGCGAGATATCGCCCGAGATCTGCGGCCGGTTGTCGCCGGCGGCCCAGGAGATCAGGACCTGCGGCTCGACGAACAGCAATGCGCGCAGCCGGTCGGATTGCGCCTGCAGGTCCGTGATCTCGGATTGCAGCTGCTGCTCGTTGCGGGTCGCGCGCAGGCGGGTGCGCATCAACAGGATCGCGGCGACGACGGAGAAGCCGACCAGCGCGAACGAGGTCGCGAGAACCGCAACCTCCTGATGGTTGAAACCGAAATGCTCCGACATCGCCTGGGCCACCAGGCCCTCGGCGGCGAACGAGCTGCGGGCCGGCAGCAATGCCGACATGGCGAGCCCAAGCATGCCGTCGCGCGCCAGTGAGGTGCATGACAGCAGGGTTCGACGCATTGCCGCGACTACGCCCGACATATGTTGCCCCAGAACGCACAAACCTTAAGGCATGATCCGGAAACGAGGAGACCGGTGTTCCCCTACGGCAAACGTTTCGCGTTTGTCCGGGGATCATGCCCAAGCAAGATCAGACAGCCCGACGAAGACCCCCCGTCGTGCTCGAATCAAAGCAGAATAATCCCAACGGGACTCGGCGAGTAAGAGTCCAGACCGTGAACGCAGAATCCGCTGTGAAAAAATGCGGCCGGCTGGTGTGGATTTTTACGCGAATTGACTCCGTAATCGTGCGGGGAGCGCGCGCGAAGCGTGATCTCCGCACAGTTCGCGTGCTTAACGGCCGGTCGAGCCGAAGCCGCCGCTGCCGCGCTCGGTCGACGACAGCACGTCGACCGGAACCAGCTCGGCCCTCGTCACCGGCGCGATCACCATCTGCGCGATGCGCTCGCCGCGCCGGATCGAAAACACCTGCTCGCCGTGATTGATCAGCAGCACGTTGATCTCGCCACGATAATCGGCGTCGACCGTGCCGGGCGAATTCAGCACCGTGACGCCGTATTTGGCGGCAAGGCCGGAGCGCGGCCGGATTTGCGCCTCATAGCCCGGGGGCAGCGCGATCGTCAGCCCGGTCGGAACCATCTCGTAGCGGCCCGGCAGCAGCAGCAGCGGCGCCGACCGCGGCACCGCGGCCAGGAGGTCGAGCCCGGCTGCGCCGTCGGTCTGATAGATCGGCAGCAGGAGGTCCGCGCCGTGCGGCAATTGGTGGACTTCGACCTTGATGGTGGCGCTCACGATCCGGTTCCTACTTCTCTTGCGATCCGCGACACCAGCGCGGTCGCGACTTCTTCCTTGGTCATCACCGGCCAGGAGTCGACGGTGACCTCCTTGCCCTCGCGCGACAGCAGGTGGACGGTGTTGCGGTCGCCGCCCATCACACCGGTCGCCGGCGAGACGTCGTTGGCGACGATCCAGTCGCAGCCCTTGCGCGCGAATTTGGCCTTGGCGTTCTCGATCAGGTGCTCGGTCTCGGCGGCAAAGCCGATCACCAGCGGCGGCCGCTTCTCCTTCAGCTTCGCAATCGTCGCGAGGATGTCGGGGTTCTCGACCAGCTGCAGCGGCGGCATGCCGGCCGCGGTCTTCTTCAGCTTCTGGCTGCCTTCGCTGGCGACCCGCCAGTCGGCGACCGCGGCGGCGAAGATCGCGACGTCGACCGGCAGCGCGGCCTCGACCCGGTGCAGCATGTCGCGCGCGGATTCCACGCGCATCACGGCGATACCCTGCGGGTCGTCGAGCTCGACCGGACCGGTCACCAGCACGACCTCGGCGCCCGCGGCACGCGCCGCGGCGGCGATCGCAAAGCCCTGCTTGCCGGACGAACGGTTGGCGATGTAGCGGACCGGGTCGATCGCCTCATGGGTCGGCCCGGCGGTGATCAGTACGCGCTTGCCGGCGAGCGGGCGCGGCTGCGGCGGGCGCAGCATGCGGTCGGCGGCGGCGGCGATCTCGACAGGCTCGGCCATCCGCCCGACCCCGGCCTCGCCGGCCTCCGCCATCTCGCCGGCATTGGGGCCGATCGTATGAACGCCGTCGCGGCGGAGCTGCAGCACGTTGCGGCGGGTGGCGGGGTTGTTCCACATCAGCGGGTTCATCGCCGGCGCCAGCAGGATCGGCCGGTTGGCCGCCAGCAGGGTCGCGGTGGCGAGATCGTCGGCGTGGCCCTGCGCCATCTTGGCCATCAAATCGGCGGTGGCCGGCGCCACCACGATCAGGTCGCAGTCGCGCGCCAGCCGGATATGGCCGGCGTCGAACTCGCTCTCGGCGTCGAACAGGTCGGTGTAGACGCGCTCATGCGACAGCGCGCTGGCGGCCAGCGGGGTCACGAACTGCTGGGCCGCCTTGGTCAGCACGCAGCGGACCTGGATGTGCCGCTCCTTGAGCCGCCGGATCAGATCCAGCGCCTTGTAGGCCGCGATTCCGCCGCCGATGATCAGGGTCACCCTGGGCTCGCCGGCCACGCTGGCGGCCCGTGGTGCCTGAGCTGCAGGCGTCTGGGAACCGGCACTGGGCGCCCCGGCGGGCTCCGCACCGCCTTCTGCGAGTTCCCGGAGGATCACCCGGACCTCCTCCTCGACCGAGCGCCCGTTCTTGGCGGAGCGCAGCCGCAGATAGGCCTTCAGCGTGTCGTCGAGTTTACGGATGGTCAGGCTGGCCATGGCGTGCCCCGGGCATCATGCTCAAGCAATGATAGCGATGCTATCACACGATGCATGCATTGCAATCAATGCGCGCGGATGGCGAAGAAGATTCCGATCAGCGCTGCGGCAATGACCCAGAGGCCGACGGTCTGGATGCGTGCCTTCTTGGCCTCGGCGCGGGCCATTTCGTCGATCGAGTCCGATGACAGCATGTGGCCCTCCCGGGTCATGGTCTCGAGCTGCTCCAGCACCGTCACGGCGCGGCTGGCGATCGACGGCAAATTGGCGAGCACGCGGCCGAGCTCGCCCGCGCCCGAGAGCGCGCCCTGGATCCGGCCGGCCGGGCCGAGATTGTGCGTGATCCATTCGCGCACCACGGGGTCGGCGATCTTCCAGATGTCGAGCTTGGGGTCGAAGCCGCGCGCCACACCCTCGACCACCACCATGGTCTTCTGCAGCAGGATCAGTTCGGGCCGCGTCTGCATGTCGAACAGGCCGGTGACCTCGAGCAGAAGCGAAAGCAGCTTCGCCATCGAGATTTCCTCGGCGGTGCGGTTGTGGATCGGCTCGCCGATGGCGCGGATCGCTTGCGCGAAATTCTCCACCGAATGGTGGCCCGGCACATAGCCGGCCTCGAAATGCACCTCGGCGACGCGGCGATAGTCGCGGGTGATGAAGCCGAGCAGGATCTCGGCCAGGAAGCGCCGCTCCTTCAGCCCGAGCCGTCCCATGATGCCGAAATCCACCGCAACGAGGCGGCCGGCGTCGTCGAGGAACAGATTGCCCGGATGCATGTCGGCATGGAAGAAGCCGTCGCGCAGCGCGTGGCGCAGGAAGCTCTGGATCACCTTGCGGCCGAGATCGGGCAGGTCGACCTGGGCCTGCGCCAGGCGGGCGTGATCGTTCAGCGCGATGCCGTCGATCCATTCCATCGTCAGCACGCTGTGCGCGGTGCGATCCCAATCCACCGTGGGCACGCGGAAATCCGGATCGTCGCGCGTGTTCTCGGCCATCTCGGACAGCGCGGCCGCCTCTAACCGCAGGTCCATTTCCATCGCGACCGAGCGCGACATCGTGTTGATGACTTCGATCAGCCTTAAGCGCCGCGCTTCGGCGGAATGCGCCTCGGCCTTGTGTGCGACGAAGAAGAAGTCGCTGAGGTCGCGGCGGAAGCGCGCGGCGACGTTGGGCCGGAGCACCTTGACCGCTACCTGCTGCCGCCTGCCGTCGCGCTCGACCTCGGCGCGATGCACCTGCGCGATCGAGGCCGCGGCAACCGCGGGACCGAGGTGCACGAAGGCTTGCGCCAGCGGCCGTTCCAGCGATTGCGCGATGACGGCTTCGGCTTCCTGCTGTGCGAACGGCGGCAGCCGGTCCTGCAGGCTTTCGAGATCGCGCGCCATCGCGACGCCGACCACGTCGGGACGGGTCGCGAGGAATTGCCCGAGCTTGAGATAGGCGGGCCCGAGCCGGGTCAGCGCGCGCGACAGCCGCGGGCCTGACTTGGCCGAGCGGCGCTCGATCAGTCGCGCCATTTTCAGCGCGAGCTGTCCCGGCGGCGGCACCAGCACGGGATCGACGACGCCGAACACGCCTTCGCGCGCAAATACGAAACCGGCGCGGGCGAGGCGCGCGATGTGGGTCAGTGCAGAGATCACAAACGCCAGCCCGAATGCAGCGCCACGATGCCGCCGGAGAGGCTCTGCCATTTCACGCGGGCAAAGCCGGCGGCGCTGATCATCTCGGCGAAGGCGTTCGGCCGCGGGAATTTGCGGATCGACTCGACGAGATATTGATAGGACTCGGCATCGCCGGTGACGGCGCGGCCGAGCGGCGGGATCACCTTGAAGGAAAACAGGTCGTAGATCTTGTCGAGACCGGGCACGTCGACGGTGGAGAATTCCAGGCACAGGAAGCGGCTGCCCGGCTTGAGCACCCGATAGGCCTCGCGCAGCGCCAGCTCGATCTGCGGCACGTTGCGGATGCCGAACGCGATGGTGTAGGCGTCGAACGAACGGTCGGCGAAAGCCAATGTCTCGGCATTGCCCTCGACGAACGACACGCGGTCGTCGAGGTGCTGCCTGGCGGCGCGCTCGCGGCCGACCGCGAGCATCTCGGTGTTGATGTCGCAGACGGTGGCATGGAAGCCGGTGCCCGCGGCCTTGGCGGCCCGGAACGAGATGTCGCCGGTACCGCCGGCGACGTCGAGCAGCGCGAACGGCCGGTCGCCCTTCGGCGGATCGAGCGTCGTGATCATGACGTCCTTCCAGGCCCGGTGCAGGCCGCCCGACATCAGATCGTTCATCAGGTCATAGCGCGACGCGACGCTGTGAAACACCTCGTTCACCAGCGTCTGTTTCTCGCCCAGGGGCACGTCCCTGAAGCCGAAATGGGTGGTCTGCTCCGGCCGATCCATCACTCAGAACTCTTACCTTTTCGGTCGCGTTTTCTTCACGCGAACCGGTGCCCGCTTCGCTCGAAATCGCTCCAGCCAAACCATAGCGCGGCGGCCGCAATGGCGCTATCACGTCAGTCCCAAAAGGTGAATGCCTGCCATGCCGGAATTACCCGAAGTCGAGACCGTCCGCCGCGGCCTGCAACCGGCCATGGAAGGCTCCAAAATCCTCAAGGCCGAGGCCCGCCGCAAGGATCTGCGGTTTCCGTTTCAAAAAGACTTTATCGCCCGGCTCGAGGGCCAGACCATCACCGGGCTCGGCCGCCGCGCCAAATATCTGATGGCGGACCTCAACTCCGGCGACGTGCTGCTGATGCATCTGGGCATGTCGGGCTCATTCCGCGTGCTGAAGCAGGAAGGCGCGGCGACGCCGGGGCAATTCCATCATCCGCGCAGCGACGACCGTGCGCATGATCATGTCGTGTTCCACATGTCCTCGGGCGCGGCCGTCGTGTTCAATGATCCCAGGCGCTTCGGCTACATGAAGATCATCGCCCGCAACGCCATCGAGGATGAACCGCTGCTGAAGGGGCTCGGGCCCGAGCCGCTCGGCAACGAATTCGACGCCGCGATGCTGGCGCGTTCCTGCCACAACAAGAAGACCAGCCTGAAGGTCGCGCTGCTCGATCAGCGCGTGGTGGCGGGACTTGGCAACATCTATGTCTGCGAGGCGCTGTTTCGCTCGCATCTGTCGCCGCGGCGATTGGCCGCCACGCTCGCGACCAAAAAGGCCGAGCCCACCGATCATGCCAAGCGGCTGGTCGACGCGATCCATTCGGTGCTCAACCAGGCGATCAAGGCCGGCGGCTCCTCGATCAGCGACCATCGCCTGACCAACGGCGATCTCGGTTATTTCCAGCATTCGTTTCAGGTCTACGACCGCGAGGGCGAGACCTGCCGCACCTCGGGCTGCGAGGGCATCGTCCGGCGCTTCACCCAGAACGGCCGTTCGACGTTCTGGTGCCCGAAGTGCCAAAAATAACAACAAGGGAGTGCGGATGATGAACGGCAATTGGCGCGATCGCGCCGCGACCACCTTCCAGTGCGAGAAGCAGCCGGCGACCTCCAGCCGCGGCATGGTGGTGAGCAATCACCCGCTGGCATCGAGCGCCGGCGCCGAGATGCTGGCGGCCGGCGGCAATGCGATCGATGCGGCGATCGCCACTCTGTTCACGCTGACCGTGGTCGAGCCGATGATGGTCGGCATCATCGGCGGCGGCATGGCGCATATCCGCCTCGCCGACGGCAGCCATCGCTTCATCGACGGCCAGAGCACGGTGCCGCAGGCGGTAAAGCCGGATACCTACACCTCGAAGCCCGGTTCGGCGCATGACGTGTTCGACACGGTCGGCAACGAGAATCTGAACGGGCCGAAGGCGGTCGCGGTGCCGGGCTCGCTGAAGGCGTGGTGCGAAACGCTGCGCCGGTTCGGCACCATGAGTCTCGCCGACGTGATGCAGCCGGCGATCAAGCATGCCGCGCGCGGCTATGCGGCGACGCCTTATCTGCACGAATGCATCACCGACGGCGCCGCGGAGATGCTGAAGGACAAGCCGATCTCGGCGATCTATCTGCCCAACGGCACGCCGCTGAAGCCTGGCGAGCGCGTGGTGCAGGCGGAATATGCCGAGACGCTGAAATACATCGCCGATCACGGCGACAACGCGCTCTACCAGGGGCCGCTCGGCGACATCCTGGTCGACTACATGAAGAAGAATGGCGGCTTCATCGCGCAGGAGGATCTCGCGACCTACAAGACCGTCGAGCGGCAGCCGATCCGCTGCGACTATCGCGGCTGGGAAATCCTCGGGCCGCCGCCGCCGGCAGCGTCAGGCGTGCATATCACGGAGATGCTCAACATCCTCGAAGGCTACGACATCGCCCGCCTCGGCTTTGGCACGACGGAGACGATCCATTATCTCGCCGAAGTGCTGAAGATCGCTTTTGCCGATCGTGAAGCCGCGAGCGGCGATCCCGCCTATATCAACGTCCCGGTGGAGCAGCTGACCTCGAAGGCCTATGCCGAGGAGCGCCGCCGCGCCATCGATCCGGACCGCGCACAGGCGTGGGGTGCCGGCGTCACGCAGCTTGAAAGCGCGCACACCACGCACATGACCGCGGCGGATGCGTTTGGCAATGTGGTCGCGACCACCCAGACCATCAACAATCTGTTTGGGGCCAAGATCCTGATCCCGGGCCTCGGCACCGTGCCGAACAATTACATGAACCTGTTCGATCCGCGGCCGGGGCACGCGCTGTCGCTCGCGGCAGGCAAGCGCGTCACCACGTCGATGTCGCCGATGATGGCGCTGCGCGACAACAAACTGGTTTACGCGCTCGGCCTGCCCGGCGGAAAGCGCATCTTCCCGAGCGCGATGCAGGCGCTGATCAATCTGATCGACCACGGCATGAGCCTGCAGGAAGCGGTCGAGGCGCCGCGGGTCTGGACCGAGGGCAATGCGCTGGAAGTCGAGCAGGCAGTGCCGGAGGCCGTGCGTACGGCGCTATCGGCGAAAGGCCACAAGGTGCAAGTCGTGCCGACCGTTGCCGGCGGCATGAACGCGATCCAGTTCCACGCCGACGGCACCATGTCGGGTGCAGCCTGCTGGCGCGCCGACGGCACGCCGGTCGGCATCGCCGGTGGTCTTGCCCGCGCAGGCGTGCGGTTCATGCTGCGGTAACGCCGACTAGGCTGTTTGGCAGATTGAAGCGAGCGCCATCCTCAACGTCGTCCCGGCGAAGGCCGGGACCCATTACCCCAAACCTCAATGTTGTGCCGCGCTGGGGCCGCGATCCGGTTTCATCGCCGAGTGCGGTGGCTATGGGTCCTGGCTTTCGCCAGGACGACGTGTGGGAAGAGCCGTGGCTGAATCAAAGGAGCCTTGCAATATCCGATCACCCGCATGCGCGCGCGATGAATTACTTCCTGACGCAGATCACACGCACCACGGCGGCCTTGGCGTCCGCCGATTCCCCCGCCGCGTTGATGCCGTGCGCCTTCAGGAAATTGCGTACCGTGTCGGCCGGCACCAGCGTGGCCTGCGCCGGCGGCGCTGCGTTTGCCGGGCCGGCAACGATGACAGGTTTCAGCAATGCGATGCCGGCGAACTTGCCGCCACCGTCCTGCGCCGCGGCGCCGGAGAACCCGATCGCAGGTGCCGGCGACAGCGTGGCATCGCCGCCGCCGAGTTGCGCCACCGCAGCCTTGACGCTGCTCGCCGCGGCGCCGCCGCCCTGGCTCTGCGGATCGACGATGCCGGTGATGTCGAGCGCGGTCTGCGTCGCCTGGCCCGCGATGTTGAGCGGCTTCAGCCCGCGCGCGCCGTAGATCCGCAGCAATGCGAGCTCGTGGTCCTTGTCTTCTGCGACCCGGTCGGCATTGCCGTAACCCGGGATCGTCAGCGCGAGGCAATCGCCGGTCGCCACGCGATCGGCGACAATGGTGCCGTCGTCGCTGACCACGACGCCGGTGCTGTATTCCACGGTCTTGCGCGGCGGCGGGCCGGCCTGCACGGTGGACGGAAACGCGTTGAAGGCGCTCGACATCGCGATCACCACCGGTTCGACCGTGGTCTGCGTCGCCTGGTCATAGAGGATGGTGAGGATGCGGACCTCGTCGCCCTTCAAGGTGCCGCGCAAATAGAACTTCTTCAGCCCCTGCATGCCCGACAGCACGAAGAAATCCGGCTTCACCACGGTGTAGTCGATGGTGCGGCCGGCCGGCTCCTTCTTTTCCTGCTCGGCAAGCTTGGCGGTCGTCGGACTGGCTTCCTTGCGCCGGGTCAGCAGCACCTGGACGGTGCCGGTCGGCGAGGTCCATTTGGCGCCGGAGGCATCGCTGGTGAGCTGCGGCACCAGTTTTGTCGGAATGCCGAGCCGCGCCCCGGTGGCGGGCTCGGTGACGATCCGCCAGCCGACGCTCTCCTGCTTCCGCCGCGCGGTGTCGGCGAGCACGCCGCGCTCCTGCGGGTTCAGCACGCCGGTCGGCTTGCCGCCGCGGTTCTTCTGGAATTCCTTGATCGCATTGACCATGCGCTCGCTGACGTCGCCGGTAATCGCGCCGTTATATTCGCCGACCCAGGCAAGGTCGGATTGCAGCGCCAGCCGCTCGGCCTGCGCCATCGCGCCCGCGGTATCCTCCGGCTTCTGCAACGCGGGGCGAACCGGCACCGTCGTCACGATCTTCGGCTTGGCCCCCGCGGTCGACGGCGGCGTCATCTGGGCGTGCGCCGCACCGATGGTTGCGAACATCAACGTTGCCGAAAGCACCGATCTCATGACAAATCCGGGGGAAATGACTGATACCATTGACGTCGACGCAATTAAGCACATCTGCTTGGTCGGCAACAACCGCGCTCCGGTTCAGGGAACAGCGCGCAGGACATCAAGATGCTGAGTGCCGACGAGCTCGAACGCTATGCCCGCCACATCGTGCTGCGGGAGGTGGGTGGCCCCGGCCAGAATGCGCTGAAGCAGGCCTCTGTGCTGGTGATCGGCGCCGGCGGCCTCGGCGCGCCGGTGCTGATGTATCTCGCCGCCGCCGGCGTCGGCCGTCTCGGCGTGATCGACGACGATGTCGTGTCGCTATCCAATTTGCAGCGCCAGATCATCCATACGACGTCCGACATCGGCAAGCGCAAGGTCGACAGCGCGGCGGCGCAGATTCACGCGCTCAATCCGCACGTGACGTTCGAGGCGCATCCGATGCGGCTCACCGCCTACAATGCGATGGCGCTGATTTCAAACTACGATCTCGTGCTCGAAGGCTCCGATAATTTCGAGACCCGCTATCTCGTCGCCGATGCCTGCTTCCTGGCGAAGCGGCCGCTGATAACAGCGGCGCTGGGCCAGTTCGACGGCTCGCTGACCACGATCCGCGCCCACGAGAAGAATGCGGACGGCGTATTCAATCCGACCTATCGCTGCCTGTTCCCGGAGGCGCCGCCGCCCGGCACGGTGCCGGCCTGCGCCGAGGCCGGCGTGATGGGCGCGCTGGCCGGGCTCATGGGCTCGATGATGGCGCTGGAAGCGATCCGCGAGATCGTCGGCTTCGGCGAGGGCCTGGTCGGCCGCCTGCTGATGGTGGATGCGCGCGCGATGCGGTTCGAGACCCTGCGCTACGCGCGCGACCCGCAGAACCCGCTCAATGGTGATGCGCCTGGCATCACCGACCTGAGCGGGCATCGGTAGAGTTCATCAGGACGCTGTCGCGGACTTCTCGCTGTCCATGTGCCGCAGATGCTCCTCCGGATAGCGTCCGCCGGCGGCGGCGCCGGGCGGAAATGCGTCGGCGAGCGCGGCATGGATGGTGGCGATGCTCTCGCTGCGGTCGGCGGGGTCGTAGAAGTCCGACACGCCCATGCAGCCGAGGCCGAGCTGTTCGGGATGCTCTGGACAATCAAGAATGGGTTGTTCACTATACCGAACAATGCAGGATTTCGATCTTCGCGACCTCGACGCCTTCGTGGCGGTGGCACGCACCCGCAACTTCCGGCGCGCCGCGCTGGAGAGCCGCGTCTCGGTCTCGAGCCTCAGCCAGCGGCTGCGCGACATGGAGGAGCGGCTCGGCGTCCGCCTGATGAACCGCACCACCCGCAGCGTCGCGCTGACCGAGGCCGGCGAACTGTTGCTCGCCCGTGTCGCGCCGGCGATCGCCGATGTTGGCGATGCGATCACGGAGGTGCGTGGCTTGCGCGCGGAGCCGTCCGGGCGCCTGCGCATCAACGCGCCGCCGCCTGCGGTCGATCTCGTGCTGGCGCCGATGATCGCGCCGTTCCTCGCCAGATATCCGAAGGTCGACCTTGACCTCGTGGCCGAGAGCGCGTTCGTCGACATCGTCGCGCAGGGCTTCGACGCAGGCGTGCGCTATGGCGAGCATCTGGCGCAGGATATGGTCGCGGTCCCGCTCGGCGCGCCGCAGCGCTACGCGGTCGTGGCGTCGCGTGACTATGTGGCAAAGCATGGCCGGCCGATGCATCCGAAGGATCTGCTGGCGCATGCCTGCATCCGCACCCGCTTCAGCAACGGCGTGATATTCGATTGGGAGTTCGAGAAGAACGGTCGCGTGGTGAAGATTTCGCCGCCGGCCAAGCTGATCGCGACCCATCTCGGCCTCGCGCTGCGTGCGGTCCATGACGGCGTCGGCTATTGGGCGACATTCGAGGGCTATGTCCGCTACGGCGTCAAGTCCGGCGCGCTGGTCAGCGTGCTCGACGACTGGTGCCCGCCGTTCGACGGCCCGTTCCTCTATTATCCGAGCCGCCGCCAGCCGCGGCCCGCGCTCGCCGCCTTCGTGTCGTTCGTCGCCGACTGGCGTAAGCAGGCGAGGCGGAAGACGAGGAAGTCGAGCTAGATCCACACCGTCGTCCCGGCCCCCGTGCGCAATTGCGCACTAGGCCGGGACGACACTGAATGCGTGATTCCAGCGTGCCCGGCAGTCGCCGTGACTTCACCCGCTACCTTTGCCGGGCGTGCCGAGTTGCCTGGCCGGCCGCACCGGCTGCTTTGCATGGGGTTGTTTTCGATATTTTGCTGGCAGCTCCATCCCGGCTGCAGGTTCCCCTACAGCATGCTGGGCAGCACGCGGTCCGGCGGCTTGTGGGCGTCGAGGAAGGTCCGGATGTTGATGATCACCTTTTCGCCCATCTCGACGCGGCCTTCGATGGTGGCCGAGCCCATGTGCGGCAGCAGGGTCACCTTGCCGGCCCTGGCGAGCCGCACCAGCTTCGGGTTCACCGCGGGCTCGTGCTCGTAGACGTCGAGGCCGGCGCCGCCGACATCGCCGGCTTCGATCAGCTTGATCAGCGTGTCCTCGTCGATCACCTCGCCGCGCGCGGTGTTGACGATATAGGCCTCTTTGCGGATCAGCTTGAGCCGCCGCGCCGAGAGCAGATGATAAGTCGCCGGCGTGTGCGGGCAGTTCACCGAGATGATGTCCATCCGCGCCAGCATCTGGTCGAGGCTTTCCCAATAGGTCGCCCCGAGCTCGTCGGCGATCATGGGCGCCACCGGGCGGCGGTTGTGATAGTGGATCTGCAGGCCGAAGGCACGGGCGCGGCGCGCCACCGCCTGGCCGATGCGGCCCATGCCGATGATGCCGAGCCTTTTTCCCCCGATGCGGTGGCCGAGCATCCAGGTCGGCGACCAGCCGGCCCAGTGCTGCTTGCCCTCGGTCAGGATCGAGGCACCCTCGATCATCCGTCGCGGCACCGCGAGGATCAGCGCCATCGTCATGTCGGCGGTGTCCTCGGTCAGCACCTTCGGCGTGTTGGTCACGGTGATGCCGCGGGCATGCGCGGCCGCGACGTCGATATTGTCGACGCCATTGCCGAAATTGGCGATCATCTTCAGCCTGCAGTCGGGCTGGTTGATCACGTCCTCGCGGATCATGTCGGTCACGGTCGGCACCAGCACGTCGGCGGTCCTTGCCGCTTCCGCGATCTGTTCCGGCGTCATCGGCGTGTCGTCGAGATTCAGTCTGGCGTCGAACAGCTCGCGCATCCGGGTCTCGATCGAGTCCGGCAGCTTGCGGGTGACGACGACGAGTGGCTTTTTCTTCACCGACATGTCCTGCTTTCATGAGGCGCACGGCTCGCCAAAAACCGAGCCGTTGAGGCCTCATTAACCCGGTTGTTCGACACTGCTGATAGCCGCGCAGTCCCGGCGTTTCCTTCGCGTTTCCTAGGGTTCCCCGATACTTGCCCCAGCTTTCGTCGGGGGAAATTCGGGTGTTCTGGCGCTTTGGCGTTCCGTCCTCTCTAGCAGAAGGCCGGGCCAAGACAAGAACCCCTCGGATCCTCGAATGCCGGAACGAATGGCGCAGGGCCTGCGGGCGCGGGTCTGGATTTGAGTTGCAGCTCGCCGAATGCGGGTTGGGCATCTCGGCAGGAGACGAGTTGATGGTGTGGCGTTTCGGTTCATTGGTGGCGCTGGTCGGGAGCGTGCTGAGTGCGTCGGTCAGCCCCGGACATTCCGCCAAGGATTTGAGCCCGACCACCAGCGGCCTGCCGATCCCGCGCTATGTCAGCCTGAAATCCGATCACGTGAACGTCCGCGCCGGCCCGACCAAGGACAACGACGTCGCCTGGGTCTACACGCGTTCGGGGCTGCCGGTCGAAATCACCGCCGAGTTCGAGAACTGGCGCCGGGTGCGCGATTCGGAAGGAGCGGAAGGCTGGGTCTATCACTCGCTGCTGTCCGGCCGCCGCACCGCGGTCGTCACAATGAAGAACAAGGACGACCTGGCCTCGCTGTACGATCGTCCCGATGCCACCAGCGCCATCGCGGCGCGCCTGCAGGCCGGCGTCGTCGCGCAGGTCAAGAAATGCGCCAACAACTGGTGCCGGGTCACCGGCAGCGGGTTCGACGGCTGGATTGAGCAGCAGCGCCTGTGGGGCGTCTACGCCGATGAGAAAGTGGACTGAGGCAGTCCTGAAACGACAATGGCCGGGACGAGCCCGGCCATCACGTCTTAATCCGTAATAGATCGGGTCAGCGCTTCTTGCGCAGCCGCACCACCATGTCGACGCGGGAAATCTCGTAGCCTTCCGGCACGTCGGGCATCTTCGACAGCACGAGGTTCGGGTCGGGAATGTCGACCAGCTCGTGGTTATGCTCGAGATAGAAGTGGTGATGCGTCGACACGTTGGTGTCGAAATAGGTCTTGGTGCCGTCGACACTGACCTGGCGCAGCAGGCCGGCATCGGTCAGCTGGTTGAGCGTGTTGTACACGGTCGCCAGCGACACCGGAACCTTGGCCAGCGTGGCTTCCTCGTACAGCATCTCGGCGGTCAGGTGGCGCGCGCCCTTGCCGAACAGCAGCCAACCCAACGCCATGCGCTGGCGGGTCGGCCGCAGGCCGGCCGACTGCAACATCTCGTTGACGTCATGCCACGGACAGCCGGTCAGGGCAGGGTGGTGCCCGCCGCCACGGACGGTCGGGTGCACGACATCATCGTTCACAGCCGGTACTTCCTCGTTCATATCCACTCTATGCACCCAACTCAGGCAATATTCCTCATAAATATAAAAAGGATGCCTGTCAGATGCAAGTTTTTCGCAACTAGAACAAATCCAAGCAGCGGTAGAAACCTATTGGATGACGGCCATTTGTCATCGGAATGCCGCTTTGCCGCCCAGTTAGCCCTATGTTAGAGAGCGCGCGGACCACATATGCGCTTTCGGCAGAGATAACAGGCCGGTAGCGTACCCAGGTAGCGCCAAGATGCGGGACAGGTTATTCCGGTTCCCGTGGGTAGATTAAGGTCCGACCAAGCAAAAGCGCTTCATCGGGATATCAGAGGTGGATAGAGGATGCTGGATCGGCGCGGCGGTTACGAATACGAGGATTTGCTGGCTTGCGGGCGGGGCGAGCTGTTTGGTCCCGGCAATGCCCAGTTGCCGCTGCCGCCGATGCTGATGTTCGATCGCATCAGCGATATCTCGGAGAACGGCGGCGAGTTCGGCAAGGGGCTGGTGCGCGCCGAGCTCGAAGTGAAGCCGGATCTCTGGTTCTTCGGCTGCCATTTCAAGAACGATCCGGTGATGCCGGGCTGTCTCGGCCTCGATGCCATGTGGCAAATGGTCGGCTTTTACCTTGGCTGGATCGGTGGCGAAGGTCGTGGCCGCGCGCTCGGCCTCGGCGAGCTGAAGTTCTCCGGACAGGTGCTGCCGCACGCGCGCAAGGTTGTGTACAACATCGATATCAAGCGCGTGATGCGGTCAAAGCTCGTGCTCGGAATTGCCGACGGGTGGCTTTCCATGGACGACGAGATTATCTATCGCGCCAAGGACTTGAAGGTCGGTTTGTTCAAGCAGGGCACGGCGCCGTCTTGAGCAGGATCATCATGCGGCAACATAAAGGCAGGGCGAGGCGAACATGAGGCGGGTTGTCATCACGGGGATGGGTATCGTCTCGTCCATCGGTAACAACACCCAGGAAGTGCTTGCGAGCCTCTATGAGGCGAAGTCGGGCATTTCACGCGCAGAGAAGGCCGCCGAGCTTGGCTTCCGGTCGCAAGTGCACGGTGCGCCGACACTCAATCCCGCCGAGGTGATCGATCGCCGTGCGATGCGATTCCTTGCAGAAGGTGCTGCCTGGAATCACGTCGCGATGGAGCAGGCGATCCGTGATTCCGGCCTCGAGGAGAACGAGGTCTCCAACATCCGCACCGGCATCATCATGGGATCCGGCGGACCGTCGACGCGCACGCTGGTCGAGGCCGCCGACATCGCGCGCGCCAAGGGCCCGAAGCGCGTTGGTCCGTTTGCGGTGCCGAAGGGCATGTCCTCGACCGCATCGGCGACGCTCGCGACCTGGTTCAAGATCAAGGGCGTGAACTACTCGATCTCCTCGGCCTGCGCGACGTCGAACCACTGCATCGGCAACGCCTATGAGACGATCCAGATCGGCAAGCAGGACGTCATCTTCGCCGGCGGCTGCGAGGAGCTCGACTGGACGCTGTCGGTGCTGTTCGACGCCATGGGCGCGATGTCCTCGAAATACAACGACACGCCGGCCACCGCCTCACGTCCCTACGATATCAGCCGCGACGGCTTCGTGATCGCCGGCGGCGCCGGCGTCGTGGTGCTGGAAGAGCTCGAGCACGCCAAGGCGCGCGGCGCGCGGATCTACGGCGAGGTCGTCGGCTACGGTGCGACCTCGGATGGATACGACATGGTGGCGCCGTCGGGCGAGGGTGCCGAGCGCTGCATGCGCATGGCGATGTCGACGGTGGACACGCCGGTCGACTACATCAACCCGCACGCCACCTCGACGCCGGCCGGCGATCCGCCGGAGATCGAGGCGATCCGCAAGGTGTTCGGCACCGGCGACAAGTGCCCGCCGATCTCGGCGACCAAGGCGCTGACCGGCCATTCGCTCGGCGCCACCGGCGTGCAGGAAGCGATCTACTCGCTCTTGATGCTGAACAACGGCTTCGTCTGCGAGAGCGCGCATATCACCGAGCTCGATCCCGTGTTCGCCGACATGCCGATCGTGCGCAAGCGGATCGACAACGCCAAGCTCACGACCGTGCTGTCGAACTCGTTCGGCTTCGGCGGCACCAATGCCACGCTGGTGTTCAGGCGGCTTGACGCCTGATTTCGCCTCTCTTCGCCTGCTGAGGGAGGTCCGCAGCCGGCGCATGGGGATATTGCAACGATCCGGAATGGGGTGGGAATGATTATTGAACCGCGCGTGCGAGGCTTCATCTGCACGACGGCGCATCCCGTCGGCTGCGCCACGAATGTCCGTGAGCAGATCGCTTACGTTCTGAAGCAGGGCCCGATCGCGGACTGCCCCAAGCGCGTCGCCGTGCTCGGCTGCTCGACCGGCTACGGCCTCGCCAGCCGCATCGTCGCGACCTTCGCCGGCGGCGCCGATACGATCGGCGTGTCGCTGGAGCGCGAGCCTTCGGAAAAGAGAAGCGCCAGCGCCGGCTGGTACAACAACCGCGCCTTCGAGATCGAGGCCGAGAAGATCGGACGGTCTCCGCTCACGCTGGAAGGCGATGCCTTCTCCGACGAGATGAAGAAGGACTTCATCGAGCGCGTGCGCGAGAAGTTCGGGCAGCTCGATTTGCTGGTCTACAGCATGGCCGCGCCGGTCCGCACCGATCCCGACACCGGCAAGACCTATCGCTCGGTCATCAAGCCGCTCGGCGCGCCGGTCGAGATCAAGACGCTCGACACCGAGACCGGCGAGGTGTTCCAGACCACGCTCGAGCCGGCGAACGAAGAGCAGACCGCGGCGACCGTCGCCGTGATGGGCGGCGACGACTGGAAGCGCTGGATCAACCAGCTTGCGGACGCCGGCGTGCTGGCGCCGGGCTTCCGGACGCTCAACTACACCTATATCGGCAGCGAGCTGACCTGGCCGATCTACTGGAACGGCACGCTCGGCCGCGCCAAGGTCGACCTCGACAGCAAGGCGCAAGCGATCCGCGGCCGGCTCGGCGCGGACGCCGCTCGCGTCGTGGCGCTGAAGGCCGTGGTGACCCAGGCGAGCTCGGCCATTCCGGTGGTGCCGCTCTACGGCACCGTGCTGTTCAAGGTCATGAAGCAGCTCGGGCTGCATGAGGGCTGCATCGAGCAGATCGATCGCCTGTTCCGCACCCGGCTCGGCAAGGACGTCGCGCTCGACGATGCGCAGCGCATCCGGGTCGACGATTGGGAGCTGTCACCCGAGGTGCAGACGGAAGTGTCGCGGCGCTGGCCGCTGCTCACCACCGAGACGCTCGGCGAATTGGCTGATCTCGGCGAGTACAAGAGCCAGTTCCTGCGCCTGTTCGGCTTCGGCATCGACGGTGTCGACTACACCCAGGACGTCGACCCGCGCGTCGTCCCGGGCTAGGCCGTTCGGAAAATCACACGAGTAGCCACGGACCTGTCTTTTCCTTCCCCTGAAAGGGGGAAGGTCGGGATGGGGGTTAGCCGCAGGCGATGCTGCGAGCAGAGAGAGCAGATCCCCACCCGCTTTGCTCTGGCGAGCAAAGCGACCTCCCCCTTTTCGAGGGGATGTTAAGAGTGACCCCGCGATTGCGCTACGCGAGATGGCAAATTGGCCATGTCATCGTCGTTGCCTTGGTGCTCGCCACCGTGCGTAAAGCCTCGCGGTGCTTCGCGGGGTCTTCAATTCTAGCGCAGCTATGCGTAATGAACGGCCTTACCGGCTCATACCCCGAGCGTCCCGGCCTTCGCCGCCGCATAACGCTCGGCCACGGCTTTCCAGTTCACCGCATTCCACCACGCCTTGAGATAATCCGCCCGGCGATTCTGGTAGGTCAGGTAATAGGCGTGCTCCCAGACGTCGTTGCCGAGCAGCGCACGCTTGCCGTCCATGATCGGATTGTCCTGGTTCGGCCGGGTCTCGATCGCGAGCTTGCCGTCCGTGGTCACGGTGACGAACACCCAGCCGGAGCCGAACACGCGGCCGCCTGCGGCGTTGAAATCGGTCTGCAGTTTCTCGATGCCGCCGAGGTCGCGATCGATCGCGGTCAGCACCTCGCCATCGGGCTTGCCGCCGCCGGGTCCCATGATCTGCCAGAACATCGTGTGGTTGGCGTGGCCGCCCATGTTGTTGCGCACGCCGGTGCGGATCGTCTCCGGCACGCTGCCGAGATTGGCGAGCACGTCGGTGATCGGCTTCTCCGCGATCTGCGGATTGTCCTTGGCGAAATTATTGAGGTTGGTGACGTAGGCCTGATGATGCCGGTCGTGATGGATTTCCATCGTCCTGGCGTCGATATGCGGCTCCAGCGCATTGGTGGGATAGGTCAGCGGATCGATCTTGAATGGCCCGGCTGGGGCCTGCGCCGTGGCCTGGGCGAAAACGAAGCGTGGCGCGGCTGCGACCGCGGCAGCCGTGGTTGCCGCAAGCACAAGATGGCGGCGGGATATGGGTGACATCGATTCCTCCTGACCTGAAGCGCTATCGTCGTCTACGACAGCGCATGGCGAGATACGTGCAAGCAACCTTAAGGCGTTTCAAAGACGGTCATTGTGACGCTGCGTCGGAATCTCGCATTGTCCCGGCAGAGGCCGCGTGCGTCGAAGCATCGGACAAAGCAAAAAGGGCGGCCTTTCGGCCGCCCTTCGTCGTTTCGTTTCAGGCAGGCTTACTCGCCGGCGGCTTCGCGCGGCGCCGGAGCGTCGCTCTTCTGCTTGGCCTCGAGGTCCTCGCCGGTCTCCTGGTCGACCGCCTTCATCGACAGGCGGGTCTTGCCGCGATCGTCGAAGCCGAGCAGCTTGACCTTGACCTTGTCGCCTTCCTTGACGACGTCGGAGGTCTTCTGCACGCGGCTGGCGGCGAGCTGGCTGATGTGGACGAGGCCGTCCTTGGCGCCGAAGAAATTCACGAACGCGCCGAACTCCATCACCTTGACGACGGTGCCCTCGTAGATCTGGCCGATCTCCGGATCGGAGGCGATCGACTTGATCCACTTGATCGCAGCCTTCATCGCCTCGCCGTCGTTGGAGGCGACCTTCACGGTGCCGTCGTCCTCGATGTTGACCTTGGCGCCGGTCTTCTCGACGATCTCGCGGATCACCTTGCCGCCGGTGCCGATCACTTCGCGGATCTTGTCGGTGGCGATCTTGAAGGTCTCGATGCGCGGAGCATATTCGCCGAGCTCGGCGCGCGCCGCGGTCAGGGCCTTGGACATTTCACCCAGGATGTGGATGCGCCCTTCCTTGGCCTGGCCAAGCGCAACCTTCATGATCTCCTCGGTGATGCCCTCGATCTTGATGTCCATCTGGAGCGAGGTGATGCCCTGGTCGGTGCCGGCGACCTTGAAGTCCATGTCGCCGAGATGATCCTCGTCGCCGAGGATGTCCGACAGCACCGCGAAGCGCTGACCCTCGAGGATCAGGCCCATGGCGATACCGGCGGTCGGCCGCTTCAGCGGCACGCCGGCGTCCATCAGCGACAGCGAAGCGCCGCAGACCGAAGCCATCGAGGACGAGCCGTTCGACTCGGTGATCTCGGAGACCACGCGGATCGTGTACGGGAACTCGTGATGCGGCGGCAGCACCGGGTGGATCGCGCGCCAGGCGAGCTTGCCGTGGCCGATCTCGCGGCGCTTGGTGCCGCCGAGCCGACCGGTTTCACCGACCGAGTAGGGCGGGAAGTTGTAGTGCAGCAGGAACGTTTCCTTGTACGTCCCCGACAGCGCGTCGATGTACTGCTCGTCCTCGCCGGTACCGAGCGTGGTCACCACCATCGCCTGGGTCTCACCGCGGGTGAACAGCGCCGAGCCGTGAGCGCGCGGCAGCACGCCGGCTTCGGCGATGATGTTGCGCACGGTCTTGACGTCGCGGCCGTCGATGCGCTTGCCGGTGTCGAGGATGTTCCAGCGAACGATCTTGGCTTCCAGTTCCTTGAACACCGCGGCAACGCGGAGCTTGTCGTATTTCGGCTCCTGGCCTTCCGGGAAGAAGTGCGCGAGCACCTTCTCCTTGACGGCGCCGACCGCGGCATAGCGTTCCTGCTTGACCGGGATCGCGTAGGCCTTGCGCAGCTCCTGCTCGGCAAGGCCGAGCATTTCCTTCTCGATCTCCGAATTGTCGATCGTGGTGACTTCGCGCGGTTCCTTGGCGGCCTTCTCGGCGAGCTCGATGATCGCGTTGATGACAGGCTGGAAGTGGCGGTGGCCGAACATGACCGCGCCGAGCATCACATCTTCGTTGAGCTCCTTGGCTTCCGACTCGACCATCAGCACGGCGTCGGCAGTGCCGGCGACGACGAGGTCGAGCTGGGTCTCGGTCATCTCGTCCAGCGTCGGGTTGAGGATGAACTCGTCATTGGCGAAGCCGACGCGGGCGGCGCCGATCGGGCCCTTGAACGGGGCGCCCGACAGCGTCAGTGCGGCGGAGGCGGCGACCAGCGACACGATGTCCGGATCGTTCTCCATGTCGTGCGAGAGAACGGTGACGATCACCTGGGTCTCGTTGCGCCAGCCGTCGACGAACAGCGGACGGATCGGACGGTCGATCAGGCGGGAGACCAGCGTCTCCTTCTCGGTCGGACGACCTTCGCGCTTGAAATAGCCGCCGGGAATGCGGCCCGCGGCGTAGGTCTTCTCCTGGTAGTCGACCGTCAGCGGCAGGAAGTCGACGCCTTCGCGCGGCGTCTTCGCCGCGACGACGGTGGCAAGCACCACGGTCTCGCCGTAGGTCGCCATCACGGCGCCGTCGGCCTGGCGGGCGATCTTGCCGGTTTCAAGTTTGAGGGGACGTCCACCCCAGTCGATCTCGACGGAATGCGAATTGAACATTTCGGTTTCTTTCATGGTTTCACGAAAGCACGGCGCCCTGGAACACAAAGACCATGCCAAGACGGCGAGACACTGACGCGCTGCTGCGGTCAGCATCCGGCGATCCTGCCATGGTCCCTGGATTTCGGATGGCGTCCATCCTTTCGGTCATTTGGGCATCTTGCCCGGTCCAGCGGCCGGATTGCTGCTGGACGCTAGTTGGCATGGCGCGACTGCCATGCTGCGCATGATCATCTTTCGACAATTCGAAAGCCCGGGTTCACGGACGACCATGCGAAAACGCGCGCGAACCTTCGCGCGCGTGCTTCTCAAATCAACGACGGATGTTGTGCTTTTCGAGCAGCGCCTTGTAGCGCGCCTCGTCCTTGCGCTTGATGTAGTCGAGCAGGGAGCGGCGCGTCGACACGAGCTTCAGGAGGCCGCGGCGTGAATGGTTGTCCTTCACATGGCTCTTGAAGTGCTCGGTGAGGTTATTGATGCGTTCCGACAGGATCGCGACCTGAACCTCGGGCGAGCCGGTGTCGCCGGCCTTGTTGGCATTCGTCTTGATGACTTCCGCTTTGCGTTCTGCGGTAATCGACATCGTCAGTTACTTTCATTGTTGCGAGCCGGACCGGCAGTCAGTCCGTTCAGGTTGAACACGCGCTTGGGGATGAGTTCGCCATTGCCAATTTCGGCAAGCGCGAGAAGTCGGCCTGCCACCGTGACATAGACTGTGCCGCTGGTATTGGGCGCATCCCGTCCGCGCAACAAAACGGCTTGGCCCCGGTGGAGCCTTGCCGCATCAGCCCGTGTGACGGCCAGTGCCGGGATGTCGTCCAGCGCGGTCTCAACGGGCATAAGCGCGTCGGCGAGGCTGCCCTCGCCAGACGCGGCTCTATTGCATAAAGCCTCCAAATGTTCCAGCGGAATCATGTCCGCTTCGGTAAACGGACCGACCAGGGTCCGCCGCAGGGCGCAGATATGGCCGAAACAGCCCAGAATCCGGCCCATATCGCGGGCCAGCGCTCGGACATAGGTTCCCTTGCCGCACTCGGCCTCGAACACGGATTGTCCGTTATCTCCATGTTCCACAAGGGCTAATTCGTGAATCTCGACCGGGCGGGGCTTTAGTTCCACGGTCTCGCCGTCGCGTGCCAGATCGTAGGCCCGCTCGCCCTGCACCTTGATCGCCGAATATTGCGGCGGGATCTGCTCGATCACCCCGGTGAAGCGCGGCAGCAGCTCGCGGATCGAATCGGCAGTCGGCCGGCTCTCGCTGGTCCGGACCGGCCGCCCCTCGGTGTCGTCGGTGTCGCGCTCCTCGCCCCAGCACACCGTGAAGCGGTAGCGCTTGCGGCCGTCCATCACGAACGGCACCGTCTTGGTGGCCTCGCCGAGCGCGATCGGCAGGCCGCCCGAGGCGAGCGGATCGAGGGTGCCGGCATGGCCGGCGCGCTTGGCCTGGAACAGGCGCTTGAGCACGGCAACCGCCTGCGTCGAGGTCATGCCGATCGGCTTGTCGAGCACCACCCAGCCATGGACGTCGCGCTTGTCGCGGCGCGGTTGCTGGTTCTGCCGGCCCTGCTTCTGGCGCGGGTCGTTGTTGGTGCGGCGCGCATCGTCGCTGCGCTGCCCGGCAAAGGCATCCCGCTCAGCGTCGCGCGCGTCGGCATCCTTCGCGTCGATAACGCTGTTGGTCGTCATCACAGTCATTCCTCGTCGTCCGAATCGGGTGCAAGGTCTCGCTGCACCGCAGGTGTCCGCAGTAGTTTCTCGATGCGCGCCGCCTCGTCGAACCGCTCGTCGACGCGGAAGCGAATGTCGGGTGCAAATTTCAGGTTGACGCGGTGCGCGATCTCGCCGCGAAGGAACTTCTTGTTGCGCTCGAGCGCTGTGATCACCGTGTCGGTGTCGCGGCCGCCGAGCGGCATCACGTAGATCGTCGCGAGCTTCAGGTCCGGCGACATACGCACCTCGGGAACGGTGATGATGTGGCCTTCGAGATCGGGATCGTGGACCTCACCCTGCGACAGAATCTCGGCAACTGCATGGCGAACGGTTTCGCCGACGCGCAGCTGACGTTGTGAGCCGCCGGGGCTGGAACTCTTCTTTTGACGGGGCATGACCTTCTTCCAAAACCGTCGCGCCCGCAGGCCGTGGCCGCGGGCATCAATGTCCTGACTTTGCTTTCAATCGGGCAATGCGCTGGTGGCCGGACCAGAGTCCGGCCACGTCGGCGCATTTCAGTTAAATGGACCCAACGCTGAGCTTCGTAAGATTTGGACTTACAGAGAGCGTTGGATCGTCTCGATACGGTAACACTCGATCACGTCGCCGACGCGCATGTCGCCGTAGTTCTCGAAGGCCATGCCGCACTCCTGGCCGGACTGCACTTCCTTCACTTCATCCTTGAAGCGCTTCAGCGTCGACAACTTGCCTTCGTGCACCACGACGTTGTCGCGGATCAGGCGAACGTTGGCGCCGCGTTCCACGGTGCCGTCGGTGACGCGGCAACCCGCGACCTTGCCGACCTTGGAAATGTTGAACACTTCCAGGATCTGCGCGTTGCCCAGCATGGTTTCGCGCAGCGTGGGCGCGAGCAGGCCGGACATCGCCTTTTTGATGTCATCCACGAGGTCGTAGATGATGTTGTAGTAGCGGATTTCGATGCCGTTGCGCTTGGCGGCGGCCGCGGCTTCCTTGTTGGCTCGGACCGAGAAGCCGATGATCGCGGCGTTGAAGCCTTCCGCCAGCGTGACGTCGGACTCCGAGATGCCGCCGACGCCGGCATGCAGGATGCGGGCGGCGACTTCGTCGGTGCCGAGCTTCTCCAGCGAGCCCAGGATCGCTTCCAGCGAGCCCTGCACGTCGGCCTTGACGATCAGCGGGAACTCCTTGCGGCCCGCGGTCTTGAGCTGCGACATCATCTGCTCGAGCGAGCCGCGCATGCCGGAGATCGAGGCAGCCGCATTCTCGCGCTTCTGGTGCGCGCGATAGCTCGTGACCTGGCGGGCGCGGGCTTCGTTCTCGACCACGGCGAGACGATCGCCGGCTTCCGGCGGACCGTTGAAGCCGAGCACCTCGACCGGCACGGACGGACCGGCCTCTTCGAGATTCTCGCCCTGGTCGGAGATCAGCGCGCGGACGCGGCCCATCTCGGCGCCGGCCACGATGATGTCGCCGACGCGCAGCGTGCCGCGCTGCACCAGCACGGTCGCGACCGGACCGCGGCCGCGATCGAGCTTGGCTTCGATCACGGTGCCTTCCGCCGGACGCTCCGAATTGGTCTTGAGGTCGAGGATTTCGGCCTGCAGCGCGATCATCTCGAGCAGCTTGTCGAGATTGGTCTTGTTCTTGGCCGAGACCTCGACGTCGACGACGTCGCCGCCGAGCGATTCGACCTGCACCTCGTACTGCAGCAATTCGGTGCGCACGCGCTCCGGCCGCGCATCGGGCTTGTCGATCTTGTTGATCGCCACGATCATCGGCACCTTGGCCGCCTTGGCGTGGTTGATCGCTTCGATCGTCTGCGGCATCACGCCGTCATCGGCCGCGACCACCAGCACGACGATGTCGGTGACCTTGGCGCCGCGGGCGCGCATCGCGGTGAATGCGGCGTGGCCGGGCGTGTCGATGAAGGTGATCTTGGTGCCGGTCTCCGGCGAGGTCACCTGATAGGCGCCGATATGCTGGGTAATGCCGCCGGCTTCGCCCGACACCACGTTGGCGTGGCGCAGCGCGTCGAGCAGCGAGGTCTTGCCGTGGTCGACGTGACCCATGACGGTGACGACAGGCGACCGCGGCTCGGTATCGGTGGAATTGTCGACGACGTCGAACAGGCCTTCTTCCACGTCGGACGCGGCGACGCGCTTGACGCTGTGGCCGAGCTCTTCGGCGATCAGCTGCGCGGTGTCGGCATCGATCACGTCGGTGATCTTGTGCATCGCGCCCTGCTTCATCAGCATGCGGATGACGTCGACCGCGCGCTCCGACATGCGGTTCGCGAGTTCCTGGATCGTGATCGCTTCCGGGATGGTGACTTCGCGGATCAGCTTTTCCTTGGGTTCGTTCGACGCATGGCCCTTCAGGCGCTGGGTGCGGCGGCGGAACGAGGCGATCGAACGCTCGCGGACGTCGTCGGCGTTGAGCGCAGTGGTCAGGGTGAGGCGGCCGCGCTCTTTCTGCGGGCCGGGCTTGTGGGTGGTCTTCGGAGCCGCGACGGGGCGCACGGCGCCGCCGGGGCGGCGCACCATGCGCGGACCTTCGTCTTCGTCGGGCCCGGCCGCAACCGCCGCCGGCCTCGGCGCAGAGGCCGGTGTGCGGGCGGTTGTGGTGGTCGTCGGGCGTGCTGCGGGCGCACGGGCGGCCGGAGCAGATGCAGCAGGTGCTGATGTCGCGGGTCTGGCCGGTGCAGCGGCGGGCGCCGCGCCGGGCTTCGCCTCGCCTTCGCCGAAGCGGCGCTTGGCCTCGACCTCGGCCTTGCGCTTGGCCTCTTCCTCGTGGCGATGACGTTCTTCTTCCGCCTTGCGGCGGACCTCGGCGGCCTCGCGCTCTGCCTTCTCCGCAGCTTCGCGGACGGCACGGCGCTTGGCCTCCTCTTCAGCCTGGCGGCGCTCCTCGATGTCGCGCTGGCGGGCATCGGCCAGCGCGCTGGCACGCGCGGAACGCTCGTCTTCAGTCAGGGTCGGCAGCACCACGCCGGAGCGGGTGTTGCGCTGTTGCTGGCCGGGAGGCGGGCCGGAGGGGCGGCCCTGCGGCGGCCGGGGGGCCGGAGCCACCGGCTTTGCAACCACGGGCTCGGGCGCATGCGCCTCGCCGGGACCATCGCCACCGACGCGGCGCTTGCCGCGCTTCTCGACCACGACCTGCTTGGTCCTTCCGTGGCTGAAGCTCTGGCGCACGGTGCCCGTCTCGACGCGCGGCTTCAGCGACAACGTCTTGCTCGGGACACTCAAAGTCTTGTCGCCAGGGGTCTTGGTATCAACCATTCAGCAGTCCTAATCTCGTTTCGCTGTGCGTTTGCCGCACAAATCCTTCAACGTGTCGTCGTTTGCTGAGCATGGTCCGGTCGGAAAGACGGCGTCCGCCTTCCTGGATCACGCTCTGGAATTTCTGGCCGCTTCGGCGGTCTTGTCGTCGTCGGCCATCCGGTATCGGACCAGCATCTGGCAGCGCGACAGGAACGTCTTGCTCGCTGGGCCCGCGAGCAGCGCAGCATGTATCACATTTGACCGCCCAAGTGCCAAATCCAATTCTTCCGACGTCAAAACATTGACGACGGCCATTACCGGCGATTCACCACGTTTTTCGCCCCTTTGCCTGACGATCGCGTCCAATTTGCGGATTCCGTCCGCTGCGCCGTCGGAAGCGTGGATCAGGGCTGCAGTTTCGTTCCGGTTGAGTGCGTCCTCGACCTTGCCGAAGCCCGCGACGACCTGACCGGCCTTGGCGGCCATCGCCAGGGCCTCAGTGACGCTGCGCACCAGCAGTGCCTCGGTGTCGGTGGGAAGGGTCGGCGCGACACGGACATCGCGCTTGAATCCCTTGCTAAATTGGTGACGGCGGACCGCTTCCGCAACGCTGCGCCGCGACGCGGAAATCCATAATCCGCGGCCGGGCAGCTTGCGCTTCAGATCCGGGATCACCTCGCCCGTGGGCGCGACGACGAACCGGATCAGCTCGTCGATCGGACGCACCTCGCGGCTGACCGCGCACATCCGCGTGGTCGCGGACTTCTGTGTCCGCGGCCCATCGTCGAGATCGGGGTCAGCCTGAGCGAGCATCCGTAGGTCATCTCCTTACGACGCCGTTTCTGCTTCGGCGGCGTCGGCCTCCTCGGCAGGCTTGGCGAGGTCGGCCTCGGTGATCCAGCCGGCCTTGAGGCGGGCCTGCATGATCAACGACTCGGCCTCGTCGCGCGAAATCTCGATGCCATCGAGGAACCCGGCATGCTTGGTCGGCTCGCCGCCTTCCTTGCGCTCGGTCCAGCCGACCAGATCGTCGGTGGCGCAGCCGGCGAGATCCTCGACGGTCTTCACGTCGTTCTCGCCGAGCTTCACCAGCATCTTGCCGGTGATGCCGGGGACGTCCTTCATGGCGTCCTCGACGCCGAGTTCCTTGCGCTTGGCTTCCAGTTCGGCCTCGAGCTGCTCCAGATATTCGCGGGCGCGGGTCTGCAGCTCGGTGGCGGTCTCCTCGTCGAAACCTTCGATACCGGCCAGTTCCTTGACGTCGACCATCGCCAGTTCCTCGACCGAGGTGAAGCCTTCGGAGGCGAGCAGCTGGCCGACCACCTCGTCGACATTGAGCGCTTCCATAAATACGCGGGTCGAGTTCTCGAAGTCGGCCTGGCGGCGCTCCGACTCCTCCTGCTCGGTCAGGATGTCGATGTCCCAGCCGGTCAGCTGCGAGGCGAGGCGGACGTTCTGGCCGCGGCGGCCGATCGCCAGCGACAGCTGGTTGTTGGTGTCGGGAACCACGACCTCGATGCGCTCGCGGTCTTCGTCGATCACGACCTTGGCGACTTCGGCCGGCGCCAGCGCGTTGACGACGAAGGTCGCGATGTCGGGCGACCACGGAATGATGTCGATCTTCTCGCCCTGCAGCTCGTTCACCACGGCCTGCACGCGCGAGCCGCGCATGCCGACGCAGGCGCCGACCGGGTCGACCGAGGAATCGCGCGAGATCACGCCGATCTTGGCGCGCGAGCCGGGATCGCGGGCGACCGCCTTGATCTCGACGATGCCGTCATAGATTTCCGGCACTTCCTGCGCGAACAGCTTCGCCATGAACTGCGGATGGGTGCGCGACAGGAAGATCTGCGGACCGCGGGTCTCGCGGCGGACGTCGAAGATAAAGGCGCGGACGCGGTCGCCGTTGCGGAACACTTCGCGCGGCAGCATCTCGTCGCGGCGTACGATCGCTTCGCCACGGCCGAGGTCGACGATCACGCTGCCATATTCGACGCGCTTGACGATGCCGTTGACGATGTCGCCGATGCGGTCCTTGAATTCCTGGTACTGCCGGTCGCGCTCGGCCTCGCGCACCTTCTGCACGATCACCTGCTTGGCGGACTGCGCCGCGATGCGGCCATATTCCAGCGGCGGCAGCGTGTCGGCGATGGTGTCACCGACCTGGGCGCCCGGATTGGCGCGCTGCGCGTCGAACAGCGAAATCTGGTTGGAGGAGTTCTCGACGACGTCCACCACCAGCATGTGGCGGGTCAGCCGCAATTCGCCCTTCTTGGCGTCGATCTCGGCATGGACGTCGGTCTCGCTGCCGTAGCGAGCGCGGGCGGCCTTGGCGATGGCGTCTTCCATCGCCGCGATCACGATGGAGCGGTCGATCGACTTTTCGCGCGCAACTGCGTCTGCGATCTGCAGCAGTTCGAGTTTGTTGGCGCTGACTGCCATGGCTTAGTCTCCTTCGAATGGATCGATCTCGCCACGGCGCGCGCGCTCGGCGGCCAGGCGGTGCTTTTTGGTATTGGTCGGGGCCGGCTTCTTGTCGGGCTTGTGACCAGGCTTTTGATCGGGCTTGGGTTTCGGCTTCTGGCTCTTCGCCGGATCGCTCTTCTTGGCGTGGGCCGGCTGCGGCGGCGCGAGGCCGAGCTCGCGGCGCAGCTCGCGCTCGGCGGCCTTGCCGCGGCGCATCGATTCCTCGATCAGCTCGTCGGTCAGCACCAACCGCGCGTCTGAAATGTCTTCCATCACCAGCAGGACTTCAGCGTCCTCGGTCGGACGCGGATCGTCGCGCTTGACGCGTACTGCATTGCCCTCGACGCCGGCGAGCAGGCCGCGAAACCGCTTGCGGCCCTGGTGCGGCACCGCCATCTCGATCTTGACGAGATGCCCGGTGTAGCGCTCGAAGTCGGAGCGGCGCACCAGCGGGCGGTCGATGCCGGGCGACGAGATTTCCAGCCGGTAGGCGCGCTCGATCGGGTCGGCGACATCGAGCACCGGCGACAGCGCGCGCGAGATCGCCTCGCAATCCTCGAGCTGCATCGAGCCGTCGGGCCGTTCGGCCATGATCTGCACGGTGCAGCCGGCGTCGCCCGAGACCTTGATGCGCACCAGGCGATAGCCCATGCCCTGCAGCACCGGGACTGCGACCGCGGCGACGCGCGCCGCGACCCCGGGCTCGACGACGAGCCTCGGCTCGGCGAGCAGTTCGGTGTCCACGGACGTGGCGGTCGGATCGGTCATATCCAGTGTCAAAGGCTGTCTAGGTCTACAGGTTTGTCTGAGGTCTGTTGTGTTGTTCAGGTGGCCTTAAGGGGCCGCTAACGCTACCCAAACTGGATCCGGCCTCGCTGGGTCCCGTCAGGTAATAAAAAAGAGCGGGTCCCGGGGGGCCCACTCTCCTACGCGATCGTATGAGATACCATAAGTTGCGCTGGATATAGCCCTTTTGCCGGGGTCCGGCAAGGCCTCCGGACCGGGCGGAAGGCGATTTTGCCCCTCCCCGGGTGCAGGTTCGACCTAACCCTCCGTTTACGAACGGGACCATAGATTGCCGAAAATCGGCAGAAGTCGCCGGTTGGACAAGGCTCATGACGACAGCGCCCGCGCTGATCCCGGAACTCGACGACATCGTTCGCCGTGGCGACCCCAAGCGCCGCGCCGAGGCCGCGCGGCGGCTCGGCGAATTGTTCCTGCAGGGCGCTGCGAGCTTCCGTCCCGACCACATCGACCTGTTCGACGGGGTGCTGACCAGTCTGGTGCCGCACGCAGAGCTGGCGGCGCGGATCGATCTCGCCGAACGGCTCGCGCCGCTTACCAACGCGCCGCGCCACCTGGTCGGGCAACTCGCCCGCGAGGACGAGGTCGCGATCGCGGGGCCGGTGCTGCGCAAATCGCCGGTGATTGACGACAAGGTGCTGGTCGAGATCGCCAATGCCAAGGGCCAGGGTCATCTGCTGGCGATGGCCGAACGATCCCGGCTTTCGACCGCGCTGACCGATGTCATCGTCCGCCGCGGCGATCGCGATGTGATCCGATGTGCGGCCGGCAATGAAGGGGCCGCGTTCTCGGACGCGTCCTTTACGACGCTGGTGCGGCGCGCCGGCCAGGATGGCGTGCTGACGCTGCGGATCGGCCGCCGCGACGATCTTCCGCCCGAACATCTGAAGAGCCTGCTGGCCGGTTCGATCGACGTGATCCGCCGGCGGCTGCAAGTCGTCGCCAAGCCGGAGCGGCAGGCCGAGATCAAGCTGGCGATGAGCGAGATCGAGGGCGTCGTCGCGCAGGTCGAGGGCCGCGACTTCGCCGCCGCGCAGCGCACGATCCTGGCGCTGCATCGCGCCGGCGAATTGAACGAGGCCGCGGTGGCAGGCTTCGCAAAGGCCTTCAAATATGAGGAATGCGTGGCCGCGCTCGCCGCGATGACCGCCGTGAAGATCGTCACGCTCGATCGCCTGATCGCCGGCGACCGCTACGACCCGATCCTGATCGCCAGCAAGACGATCGGCTTCGAATGGCCGACCGTGCGCGCCCTGATCCTGATGCGGCTCGGGCCCAACCGCGTGCCGTCGCCGGCCGATATCGAAGGTGCGCGGGTGAACTTCGTCCGCCTGATGCCATCCACTGCGCAGCGCGTCGTGGATTTCTGGAAGTCGCGATAAATCGTTCGCGTCGCAATTCATTTTCCGCGCGGCGACAAATGGATTGCTGCCGTCAAGGCGCTTTCCAAGCCTCCATGCCGACAGCTATGCTTTCCGCAAGGCGCGACACAGCGCCAACGGGAGATCGCCATGCTGACGGACGCCGACATTCAATCGCACGCCGCACGGATCCGCGACGACGGATACACCGTGATCGAGCGCGCCGCCTCGCCGGAGCTGGTCGAGGGATTGAAGGCGGCGGTCCTGCGGATCGAGCGCGAGCACAATCTCGGCCTTGCCCGGACCTCGTTCGAGGGCTTCAAGACGCTGCGCATCAACAACCTCCTGGCCTATGACGATCTGTTCTGGGAGGTGCCGCTGCATGAGAACGTGCTGCCGGTGGTCGAACGCGTGCTGGACAAGGAATGCCTGCTGTCGTCGTTCTGCTCGCTGGTGCTCGGCCCCGGTGAGGTGGCGCAGCCGATTCATGAAGACACCCAATTGATTCCGCTCCCGCGGCCGCACATCCCGATCACGATCAACGCGATCTGGGCGCTGTCCGATTTCCGCGACGACAACGGCGCGACGCGGATCGTCCCTGGCAGCCACAAATTCGATTCGTCGCCGGAATATGGCAAGCACTACGACGCGGTCACCGCGACCATGCCGGCCGGCAGCGTGATGCTGTTCGACTCTGCGCTGTGGCATGGTGGCGGTGCCAACACCAGCGACACCAGGCGCTTCGCATTCTCCTGCGCCTATTGCTGGGGCTGGATGCGGCAGCAGGAGAATTTGCAGCTCGGCATTCCGCGCGAGACCGCGGCGCGCTTCCCGCGCCGCTTGCAAGAGTTGTGCGGCTACAGCGTCTACAAGGGCCAGTTCGGCCACATCGACAATCACGATCCGATCGAACTGCTCGGTCGCGAGCGCGGCAAGCGCATGGTGTGGGAGGCGACCGACGTCAGGAAGGCGCGGATGGCGGGGCAGGGATAATCTCGTCATTCCGGGGCGCGCCTTTTGGCGCGAGCCCGGAATCCATTTCTCCGTCGGCGCATGTGGCGCAATGGATTCCGGGCTCGCGACTTCGTCGCGCCCCGGAATGACGATTAGCCCAATCGCCGAAACCTCAGATACGCCGCCTTGCGCCCTTCGCGCTCGGCCTTGGCGCCGTAGCGCGTCATCGTGTAGTTCGGCCACGGCTCGAGCCAGTCGATCGCGCGCTCGGCGAGCCAGGCGAAGTCGGGCGAGCGCATCAGGTGCGCGAGCGTCCAGGCGCAGTAATCGTCGATGTCGCTGACGAAGCGGAACTCACTGCCGGGCGGCAGCAGCCGCGTCATCGCGGCGACCGTCGCATCCTGCACGAAGCGCCGCTTCCAGTGCCGCCGCCTCGGCCAGGGATCGGGATGAATGAGGTCAATGCGCGTGAGCGAGCGCGGAGGGGCCCAGGCCAGCAGTTCCGCCGCATCGCCGGCGAACAGGCGGATGTTGCCGATATTCTGTGCCTCGATCTGGGTCAGGATCTTCGCCATCCCGTTGACATAGGGCTCGCAGCCGATGAAGCCCATGTTCGGAAAGGCCTGCGCTTCCGCGATCAGATGCTCGCCGCCGCCGAAGCCGATCTCTAGCCTGACATTCTCGATGCCGTCATCGAACAATTCGGTCAGCGCCGCGGGCGCGGGCGCCGAAATGTCGATCGAAAGATGCGGCAGCAGATTGTCGATCAGGTCGGCCTGGTGCGAACGCAGCTTGTGGCCCTTGCGCCGCCCGAAGAACGAGCCGCGCGAATGGGCCATCGCGCCGTCCTCCGGGCAATCGCGATCGTTGGTGTCGTTCGGAGCCGGTGTCATCGCAGCGTCTGATAGAGCCGGTAGAGCAGGCGCGCGCGGGGCTCGATCGAGGAGATGTAGAGCTGCTCGTAATGGGTGTGTGCGCCCTTGCCGTCGACGCCGAGGCCGTCGAGGGTTGCAGTATGCGGTGCGGTGAAATTGCCGTCGGAGCCGCCGCCGGTGAACACATCGAGCAGCTCGAAGCCGAGTTCGGTCGCAAGCTCCCGGGCGTGTTCGTAGAGCGCTGCGCCGGCATTGCTCTTCTCATAGGGCGGACGGTTTAGTTCCCCGGTCACCTTCACGCTGACGCCCTCGGTGCGCGAGGTGATGCCGAGGATCTTCGGCACCAGCTCGTCGGCGTCGGCCATGGTCGGCACGCGCATGTCGACTTCGGCATAGGCCTCTTCGGCGATCACATTCGGCTTGGTGCCGCCGCGGACCACGCCGACATTGACGGTGACGCCGCGTTTGAGATCGTTCATCGCCTCCAGCGTCTGGATCACATTGCCGAGTTCCCGGATCGCGCTGCGGCCGTCTTCGGGGCGGGTGCCGGCATGCGCAGGCGCGCCCTTGATGGAGACGTCGAACCGCGCGACGCCCTTGCGCCCGGTGACGATCTTGCCGCCGTCGCGCGCCGGCTCGGTCACCAGCACGTATTTCGCCTTGCGGCCCTCGGCCTCGATCAGCGCGCGCGAGGTCGGGCTGCCGATTTCCTCGTCCGACACGTAGAGCTGGGTGATGCCGAGCGGCGGGCGCGCGTCATCGGCGCAGATCCGCCGGAACGCATGGTAGGCGAGATAGGCGCCGCCCTTCATGTCGTAGATGCCCGGGCCGAACGCGACGTCGCCGTCGATCTTGAATGGTAACCGTTCGATGAATCCCATCGGATGAACTGTGTCGAGATGGCTCAACACCAGGATGCCCGGGGCGTCCTGCCCCCAGGACGAGCGCGCGACGAGATGATCGCCGCAGCCGTCGCGTCCCGCAACGCGGTCGACGGTGGCCGGCAGGTCGCGATAGCCCGCGGCGACGAGATCAGCCAATCTGTTGACCTGATCCGGCCGCTCCGTCGGCGATTCGATCTCGACCCAGCGGCGAATGCCGTCGAGGATAGCAGCGGTTTCGAACGGGTTGCTGGACATGCTGTTGTCGTCGCCTGCGAATTGCTTTGTCATTCAGCGCACGCCTCGGCGTGCGCCGGAATGACATATTCCAGATTTGATGATCTCTCAAACGGATAAGGCTGAATCAGACCTGTTCGGCAGCCTCGCGCGCCGCGATCTGCTCGACCAGTTCGACGATGCTGCGGCGGAGCTTGGCGTCCGCGATCCGCGTGAACGCGCGGGTCAGGGCCAGGCCTTCGGCGGTTGCCAGAAAATCGGACACATAGGCCGGCGAGGAGCCCTCGCTGAAGCCGTCGGCGGTCTTGACGCCGCTCGGGCCGCCGTCGAACAGGAAAGAGACCGGCACCTGCAGGATCTCGGAGATCTGCTGCAGCCGGCTGGCGCCGACACGGTTGGTGCCCTTCTCGTATTTCTGCACCTGCTGGAACGTCAGGCCTAACGCCTCGCCCAGTTTCTCCTGGCTCATGCCGAGCATGATGCGTCGCATACGGACGCGGCTGCCGACATATTTGTCAACAGGATTGGGCGCTTTGGTGGACATCTCCAACTCTCCTAAGGGATTGCGCGCCCGGGGGTGAGGCAAGTTGGACGTGGAGTATGCCTCAGGCGCCGGTGCCGTCAAATCCTGCAAGGAGGATCGGGACGAAATGCGGACAATTTGCGCAAAGGGGCTGACTTGGCTTGTGATTTCGCGTGGACCCGTACAATGCGAAGTGCACGGTCGATCTGTCAACTGGTGGAATCGCGCTGAGGTAAATTTCGACGTTTTTTCGGGTTCGCGACAACCGGCGATATGCAGGATCAGGCTTTTCGCCTGACAAAACGTCTCCGCAATACGATTGCGAGGGCAACCAACACAATCACGGCGGCCGGGATGTTCCCGGCACGCGCATAGATCGTCGGCGCGATCGCCGCCGGCAGGCCGGCATCGAGCACGCCTTCGACGCCGAGCCCGAGTTGCGCGACGATCCGCCCGAGCGGGTCGATGACGGCCGAGACGCCCGTGTTTGCGGCACGCACCAGCGGCAGGCCTTCCTCGATCGAGCGCAGCCGGGCCTGTTGCAGATGCTGATAGGGGCCGGTCGAAATCCCGAACCAGCCGTCATTGGTGACGTTGACGATCCAGCCGGGACGCTCGTCGCGGCTCACGACATTGCCTGGGAAGATCGCCTCGTAGCAGATCAAGGGCAGCGCGCGCGGCGCATTCGGAATGTCGAGCGTGCGGCGGATCGTGCCGGGAATGTAGCCGCCCTGCACCTTGGTGAGCTGCACGAGGCCGAGCTTCTCCATCCAGTCCTGGAACGGCAGATATTCTCCGAATGGGACGAGGTGCAGCTTGTCGTAGACCGCGAGCACGCTGCCGTCATGGTCGATGACATAGATCGAATTATAGGCGCGGGTGATGCGGACGTTCGGCGGCAGATCGGGCGCGCGCACCGAGCCGGTGATCAGCACGGTTCCCTTCGGCAGGAGATCGGCGATCTGCGCCATCGCGTCGGCTTCCTTGGTCAGGAAGAACGGAAACGCGGATTCCGGCCAGATCAGGATGGTGGAGTCGCTCACGCCGGTCGAATGCGGTCCGGAGGCGCGATCCGACAGAGTGAGATATTTCTGCATCACCGCCGCCTTGGCGGAGTAGTTGAACTTGGCATCCTGCTGCAAATCGGGCTGCATGATGCGCAGCTTGACCCCGGCGACCATGCTGGTCGGCTGCTGCGAGAGGCGGACTGCGCCGAATGCCAGCATCGCGGCGAGGACCAGCACCGCTGCCACCGGCGCACGCCACGGCTTGCGGCCGCGTGAGGCGCCGTCGATCAGCACGGCCGGGCTTGCGAAGATCGCGACGGCCAGGAACGTCATGCCCCACAGTCCGATCAGCGACGCGGCCTGCGCGAGCGCCAGCGGCTCGGTCAGCGCGTAGCCGAACGCATTCCACGGAAAACCGCTGAGCAGATGGCCGCGCAACCACTCTGAAATGGTCAAGCCGACCGCAAGCGCCAGCACGCGCGAGGCGTCGCGCGGCCAGATCAGCCGTGCCAGCGCGAAGCCGAAGGCGGTGAACAAAGCGAGATAGGCGGGGAGGCCGAGCACCGCGAACGGCGTCAGCCAGGCGAAGGTGTCGGCATCGACGAAGAAAGCGTAGCCGATCCAGTACAGCCCCGGCACGAAATAGCCGAGGCCGAACCAGAAGCCGGACAACGCTGCGGCGGGCACGCCGCGCCAGCGTCCGGCAGCAGCGCCGTCAATCAGCCAGACCGCGATGGAAAAGGTCAGGAACAGCACCGGCCAAGCGTTGAACGGCGCCATCGCCAGCGCGGACAACGCGCCGGCTGCGAGCGCGAGCACCGCGCGCTTCCATCCCCAGGTCAAAATGATCGCAAGCCCGACCGAGCGGAGTTTGTCTGACAGCCTCACTGCGGACCGGCTCCCTCGCCGGGCGGCGGCATGTTGTCATTGGCCTGCGGGTTTCCGGAGTCCGGTGCCTGCTCGCGGCGCCGCTCGCGTTCCTTGCGCGGCGCCGGCCGTTCCTTGCGCGTCGTGATCCGCACCCGCTTGACCCGCCGCGGATCAGCATCGAGCACCTCGACCTCGTAATTGCCGGGACCGGAAATCACCTCGCCGCGCACCGGCAGGCGGCCGACGAACGACACCAGATAGCCGCCCAGCGTCTCGACCTCCTCGCCGGCCTCGCCGGTCACGAAGTCTTCGCCGATCACCGAACGGACATCGTCGAGGCTCGCGCGCGCGTCGGCGATGAAGGAGTTGTCCGGCTGGCGAACGATGGACGGCGGCTCGTCGGAATCGTGCTCGTCGTCGATCTCGCCGACGATCTGCTCGACGATGTCCTCGATCGACACCAGCCCGTCGGTGCCGCCATATTCGTCGACCACCAGCGCGAGATGGATCCGCGAGGCCTGCATCTGCGCCAGCAGGTCGATCGCGCGCATCGACGGCGGGATATAGAGCAGCTTGCGGATGATATGGGCCTCGGCCAGCGGCAGCGCGAGATCGACGCTGCGCAGGTCGAGTCCGGCCGGAAACGGCTTCTTGCGCTTCGTCTTGGTCGCATCGGTGACGCGCGCCTTCGCGGTCATGAAGGCGAGCAGGTCGCGGATGTGCACCATGCCCTCGGGGTCGTCGAGGGTTTCGTTGTAGACGACGAGCCGCGAATGCGCCGCGCTCTCGAACAGGCTCATCAATTCGCCGAGCGGAATGTCGCGTTTGACCGCAACGATGTCGGCGCGGTGAATCATGACGTCGGCGATCCGCCGCTCGTTGAGCGAGAGTATGTTGCGCAGCATGGTGCGCTCGATTGCCGAGAAGCCGACGTCGTCGGGCGTCGAGGCGTCGAGCACCACCTGCAGATCGTCGCGCACCGAGCCGGCCTTCCAGCCGAACAGCGTGCGGATCGCGCGTACCAGCCAGCCTTCGGCTGCCGGGCGCTGCACCTCGCCCTCATGCACCACGGCGGGCAGGTTGCTCACGTTGCGCGGATTGTCGTGGGTCGGTTCGGAATCCGGCATGTCAGGCGTTCCGATCCGCATAGGGGTCGGGAATGCCGAGGGAGGACAGGATCTCGCGCTCGAGCGACTCCATGTCCTCGGCATCGTCGTCGTTCTCGTGGTCGTAGCCGATCAGATGCAGGAAGCCATGCACCGCGAGATGGCTCAAATGATGGTCGAACGGTTTCTGTTCGTCATCGGCCTCCCGCCGCGTCGTTTCATAGGCGATCGCGATGTCGCCGAGCATGCGCGGGGCATCGTCGGGTCCGCCGCCGCCTTCCGGCTGCAGTGCCGGAAACGACAGCACGTTGGTCGGCTTGTCGATACTTCGCCAGTTGGCATTGAGCGTGCGGATGCCGGAATCGTCGGTCAGCATCACCGCAAGCTCGGCGCCGGCGACATCGGCGTCGGCGATTTCGGCGGCAGCCTCGATGGCGCGATGAATCACCGCGTCGGCATTGGGCTCGGCCTGCCAGCATTCGGCGGTGACCAGAACCTCGGTGGCAGGAAAAGCGGACACGTTGGTTTCAAAATCCGCGTTATGGCCGGAACCCGCATCGTGCGGGCTCGCAGCCGAAGCTATTGGGCTCAAGATCTGGCGTTTGCCGGCTTTTGCGGCAATCCCTCATAGGCGGCCACAATGCGCGCCACCAATTCATGGCGGATGACGTCCTCGGCCTTGAAATGCACCTGCGCGATGCCTTCGACGCCGTCGAGCAGCTTGACGGCCTCGGCAAGGCCGGAGGTCTGGCCGTTCGGCAGGTCGATCTGCGAGGGGTCGCCGGTGACGATCATCCGGCTGTTCTCACCGAGACGCGTCAGGAACATCTTCATCTGCATCGAGGTGGTGTTCTGCGCCTCGTCGAGGATGATGGCGGCATTGGTCAGGGTGCGGCCGCGCATGAAGGCGAGCGGCGCGATCTCGATCTCGTTGCCCTGCAATGCACGCTCGACGACGCGGGCGTCCATCAGGTCGTACAGCGCATCATAGATCGGGCGCAGATACGGATCGACCTTCTCCTTGAGGTCGCCGGGCAGGAAGCCGAGCCGCTCGCCGGCCTCGACCGCGGGCCGCGTCAGGATGATGCGGTCGACCTCCTTGCGCTCGAACAGCTGCGCGGCATGGGCGACTGCGAGCCAGGTCTTGCCGGTGCCGGCCGGGCCGATGCCGAACACCAGCTCATGCCGCTTCAGCGCGCGGATGTAAGAGTCTTGCGCCGCGGTGCGGGCGCGCACCGGACGCTTGCGCAGGTTGATGGTCTCGAAGGTCGGCTTGGCGGTCTTGTTGTCGAATTCGAACAGCGAGCCCTGCGCGATCACGGCGCGGATCGCGCCTTCGACTTCGCCCTGATCGAGGTCATGGCCCGCGACGGCCTGGGCATAGAGCGTTTCCAGCACGCGACGGGCAGCGTCGCAGCCGTCGCGGGAGCCCGCGATGGTGACGTGGTTGCCGCGGGAATCGACCACGACGCCGAGCCGCCGCTCGATCAGCGCCAGATTCTGTCCGTAGGGGCCGACCAGCGCGGATGCGGCACGGTTGTCGTCGAAATCGATGACGACCTGAGTCTCAGGAGGCATTTGCATGTCGCGGTCAGGTTTGCGGCTGGGAGCAAGCGAAGGCGAATCCGATGCGCTTTTGGGCAAGGATTTCAGGCTCCAATGGTCTGCGAAATGAGGCCGGGTGCGGGTTGCGTTGCGAGTTCGCCGATCAGGCTGTAGCGCTCGAGGCTGTCGATCCGCACGGAGCGGACCTGGCCGATGATGTCGGGCGAAGCCATCACATGGGCGGGCTGCAGATAGGCAGTGCGGCCGACGATCTGGCCAGGATTGCGCGCGGCGCGCTCGAACAGCACATCGACTGTTGTGCCGATCGCAGCACGGTTGAAGGCCGATTGCTGGCTGTCGATCAATTCCTGAAGCCGCCCCAAGCGCTCGTCCATCTCGGCTGCTGACACCGTCTCCCGCATCTCCGCCGCCGGCGTGCCTGGCCGTGGCGAATACTTGAATGAATACGCCGCAGCGTACCCGATTTGCGTGACAAGCGCGAGGGTGGCGGAAAATTCTTCTCTGGTCTCGCCGGGGAAGCCCACGATAAAATCCGATGAAAAAGCAATGTCTTGCCGGGCAGCCCGGAACCGGTCGATGACACGGCAGTAGTCATCGGCGGTATGCTTGCGGTTCATGGCGGCAAGGATCCGGTCCGCCCCCGATTGCACCGGCAGGTGCACGAACGGCATCAGCTGGGGCAAATCGCGATGCGCCGCGATCAGCGAATCGTCGACGTCGCGCGGATGACTGGTGGAATAGCGCAGCCGTGTGACGCCCGGAATCTCCGCGAGCCGCTGCAGTAATCTGCCGAGCGGCCAGACGCCGCCGTCGGGGCCTTCGCCGTGATAGGCGTTGACGTTCTGTCCGATCAGCGTGAATTCGCGTACGCCGTTGTCGGCGAGCTGCTTCACGTCGTCGATGATCCTGGCGACCGGACGCGAGACTTCCGCGCCGCGCGTATAGGGCACCACGCAGAAGGTGCAGAACTTGTCGCAACCTTCCTGCACCGTGACGAAGGCGGAGATGCCGCGGGCGCGGATCGCATCCGGCTTCGGCTGCGGCAGGAAGCCGAACTTGTCCTCGACCGGGAATTCGGTCTCGACCGCGCGGCCGTTTTCCTTTGCGCGCTTCAGCAGTTCAGGCAGATGATGATAGCTCTGCGGTCCGACCACGATGTCTACGGTCGGGGCGCGGTGGATGATCTCGGCGCCTTCTGCCTGCGCGACGCAGCCGGCGACCGCGATCTTCATCTCGCGGCCTGCCCGTGCGGCCTCGTCCTTGGCGACGCGGAGCCGTCCGAGTTCGGAATAAACCTTTTCGGATGCCTTCTCGCGGATGTGACAGGTGTTGAGGATCACGAGGTCGGCGTCCTCAGCACTCGCGGTCTCGACAAAGCCTTCGCCGGCCAGCGTGTCCACCATGCGCTGCGCATCGTAGACATTCATCTGGCAGCCATAGGACTTGATGTGCAGCTTGCGCGGCGTCGTCATGGAACCCTGAATACGATAAGGAAACGGCGCCATCCGCGCGCCGGTGCTGAAATATAGCCTAAACCGGCGAAAATCCAGCGATCGAGCCGTGTTTTTGGCCGGCTTTGGCGATCAAATCGGGCAATTGGCGCATATCGGAGAAGGTGAAGGCCGCGCCGGCCTGGCGCAGCGTGGCCTCATGTTCCGCCGTGCAATGGCTGCCGCCGTGGAAACCGAGCACGGTCATGCCGGCGGCGCAGGCGCCGGTGACGCCGGCCACGCTGTCCTCGATCACGACGCAGCGTTCCGGCCGTGCGCCCATCTGTTCGGCCGCAAACAGGAACAGATCGGGCGCCGGCTTGCCGCGCGTGACCTGGGTGGCGGAGAAAATGTGCGGCGCGAGCTGGTCGTAGAGCCCGGCGCAGGTCAGGCCGTGATGGATCTTCTCCGGCGTGCCGCTGGAGGCCACGCATTTCGGCAAGCCGAGCGCTGTGATCGCATCGCCGACATTCGCGATCGCGTTGAGATCGTCGGCGTACAAGCTCAGTGTCGCGTGCTTGACCTCGGCCTCGAACGTATCGGGCAACGCGCGACCGATTTCGCTTTCGACGATCCGCCGGGCCTCGCGATCGGACACGCCGAGGAAGCGCTTCAGCACGCCGTCCGGCGTGATCGGAAAACCGTGCCGCGTCAGCGTGTCCGCATGCGCGCGACAGGAGATCACCTCGCTGTCGACAAGCACGCCGTCGCAATCGAAGATGACGAGATCGAAGCTCATGGTGTGGCGACGTGTGGCACGCGCCTACGACTTGCTGTCGTCGTCGAGCGGCACGCAATACAGCTCGAGCCGGTGATCGACCAGCTTGTAGCCGAGCTTGCGCGCGATCTCGGCCTGCAGCTTCTCGATCTCCTCGGAGGTGAACTCGATCACCTTGCCGTCGCGCAGATTGATCAGATGGTCGTGATGGCTCTCGGGCATCTGCTCGTAGCGCGCGCGGCCTTCGCGGAAATCGTGACGCTCGATGATCCCTGCATCCTCGAACAGCTTGACGGTGCGATAGACCGTCGAGATCGAGATCTTGTCGTCGACCGCCACGCAGCGGCGGTAGAGCTCCTCGACGTCGGGATGATCCATCGCTTCCGCCAGCACCCGCGCGATCACGCGGCGCTGTTCGGTCATGCGCATGCCGGTCGCGGCGCAGCGCGCCTCGATGCCGGTATTCTTCGGCGCAGGCGGGATTTTCACCGTGGTCATGGGTCTCAGGCCGTATTCTTCAAACCTTGGGCAGCAGAGCAGGGCGCTGTTCTGCCATCGCGCCGATGTTACGACAAGTCGCGCCGCATCAGAAGCGCGTTCAAATGTTCCCCGCCGGGCTGCTTGTAATAGCGTTCGCGGCGGCCGATCACGCCGAATCCGGCCCTTTCATAGAGCCGTCGCGCCGGCGCATTGTTCTCTTCCACTTCGAGGAAGATGGTGCGGATGCCGCGGCCGGCAAGATGGCCGAGATGGGTCAACAGCAGGTCGCGCGACAGGCCGCGCCCGCGCTGATTGGAATCGATCGCGATCGACAGGATTTCGGCTTCGTCCGCCGCCATCCGCGACACCGCAAAGCCGATCACCTTGCGGCCCTGCCGCAGCCGGTGCACCAGCGTGTTGCGCTCGGTCAGCATCGCCTCGAATTCGCCTTCGCCCCAGCCGCGATGAAACGACGCGCCGTGCAGTTGGGCGAGTCGCGCCGCATCACGCAGGGATGCGGGCTCGACCGCGGGCGTAGCGCCGCCCCACCATCGCGACAGAAAGCCGATCATGTCGAAGGCGGCGCGCTGATGACGAGGCGATCCTTCGGCGGCTTCGCATCGGGTGCGCGCAGATAGAACGGACGCGGCGGCGCGGTGTCGGGATCGATCGCCGCGCCGACCCAGGCGACCCAGATGATGTCGGGCGCCGGCTGCCGGTCGACCATGACCGGCGGCGGTGTATCCGCAGGCCAGCGCTCGGCGAGAATATTGGCGGCGTTGCCGACCAGATGCAGCGCGCCGTATTGAGAGGCCGCGAGCGCTTCCGCGATCGGCGCAACCTTCGGCTTGAGGATCGGGCCACCGTCGCCGGCCACCAGCTGGAAATAGACGTGATCATGCCGCGCATCGATCGCCGACAGGATCGCGGGTACGCCATTCTCGGCAACCACGGGCGCAGCGTAGGCGGTGAGCGTCGACAGCCCGACCACCGGTTTCGCGGCTGCCAGCGCGATGCCGCGCGCCGCCGAGAGGCCGACGCGCAATCCGGTGAAACTGCCGGGACCGGTGGTGACGGCGATGCGGTCTAGCGCGGCAAAGCCGATGCCGCTCGCCTTCATCACCCGCGCGATCAGCGGCATCAGCGCCTCGGCATGGCCGCGCTGCATCGCCTGCGATTCAATGGCGATGGTATTGCCGGAGGTGGTGTCGAGCACCGCAGCGGAGCAGGCGTCGAGCGCGGTATCGATAGCGAGAATCATCATGGGAGGGCGAATGGCGAGTGGCGAATAGCGAAAGGACTATCAGGGTGGACCCCTATTCGCCATTCGCTACCCACCATTCGCCTCCATCACATCGGCCGGACTTCCTGCACGTCGGGCACGAAGTGCCGAAGCAGGTTCTGGATGCCGTGCTGCAGGGTGGCGGTCGATGACGGGCAGCCGGCGCAGGATCCCTTCATGTTGAGATAGACGATGCCGTCCTTGAAGCCGCGGAAGGTGATGTCGCCGCCGTCATTGGCGACCGCCGGACGCACCCGGGTCTCGATCAGGTCCTTGATCTGCTCGACCGTCTCGGCGTCGGCCTCGTCGAAGAACTCGTCTTCCTCATCACGCGCATCGTCGTTGCCAATGGTGCCGTCGGCGAGCAGCGGCGCGCCGGACATATAGTGCTCCATGATGGCGCCGAGGATCGCGGGCTTGAGGTGTTGCCAGTCGCCGTCCGCCTTCGTCACGGTGACGAAGTCGGCGCCGTAGAACACGCTGGTGACGCCTGATACGGCGAACAGCCGTTCGGCGAGCGGCGAGCGCGCGGCGGATTCGGCCGACGAGAATTCCATGGTGCCGGTGTCGAGCACCGTGCGGCCCGGAATGAATTTCAGGGTGGCGGGATTGGGGGTGGCTTCGGTCTGAATGAACATTTGCTGTCTCCGGCGTCGCCGGTTCAAGGCCGGCGCGTTGGGTTCCCCTACCAAATGGCAACTAAAAAGCCGTCGATCAAGCCGCAAAACCGCGGTTCCGGCCCGCGATCCATGCCCTGGGAGGGGTTTCAGGTCGAAAACCTTACGACAGGGCGTCGATCTCGGCGTCGGTCAGCCCGCCCGGCACGATGGTCACGGGGATCGGGAACGCGCCCATGGCATTGGCCATGGTGGTGATGATCGGCCCGGGGCCCTCGGCGCCCGGATTGGCGGCCAGCACCAGCATCGCGATATCGACGTCCTGGTCGATCACGTCGAGGATCTGCTCGGTCGGGTCGCCCTCGCGAATCACCCGCTCCGGGGTGATCGCGGCGATCCCGTTGGCGCGGCCGGCGGCGCGGTCGAGCGCCTCGTTGGCGGCTTCCTCGGCCTCGGCGCGCATGATGTCGGCGACCCCGAGCCATTGCTGGTTCTGGTCCTCGGTCTCGATCACCCGCAGCATCACGACGCCGCCGCCGACCCGGATCGCCCAGCGGCTGGCGTAATACACCGCGCGGTCCCATTCCGCCGTGTCATCGACGATGACGAGGCATTTCGGCTTGTGACCTGTTTCGTAGCTGCGTCGCTGGGTGGTCATGCATGTCCCGGTGCTGAACCAAGCCAACCCATGCTGCCACACTCCCTCGCCGTTTGGGAGAGGGAGCGCGCAGATCTGCCGGTGATGTCAGCGCGCTCGGATGAAGCCGACGATGTCCTTGGTCATCCGCATGGTCTCGTCGGCGATGACCCGTGCGCGGTCGGCGCCGTGGGCCAGGATCGAATCGACATGGCCGGGATCGGCAACCAGCCGCTTCATCTCACCGGCGATCGGCGCCAGTTTCGCGACGCAAAGCTCGACCAGCGCGTTTTTGAAGGTGGAGAACTGGCCGCCGCCGAACTGGTTGAGCACCTCCTGTTTGGTGATTTCGGCGAGCGCCGCGTAGATGCCGACCAGATTGTCAGCCTCGGGACGCGCCTCGAGGCCCTTTTCCTCCGACGGCAGCGGCTCCGGATCGGTCTTCGCCCGGCGAATTTTCTGCGCGATGGTCTCGGCGTCGTCGGTGAGGTTGATGCGCGAATTGTCCGACGCATCCGACTTCGACATCTTCTTGGTGCCGTCGCGCAGGCTCATCACCCGTGTCGCCGGACCCGTGATGAACGGCTCCGGCTGCGGGAAATAGAGGCCTTCGTTGAAGCCGCGGCTGCGGATCGAATCGCCGAAATCGTTGTTGAACTTCTGCGCGATGTCACGGGACAGTTCGAGATGCTGCTTCTGGTCCTCGCCGACCGGCACGTGGGTGGCGCGGTACAGCAGGATGTCGGCCGCCATCAGCACGGGATAGTCGTAGAGACCGACCGAAGCGTTCTCGCGATCCTTGCCCGCCTTCTCCTTGAACTGGGTCATCCGGCTGAGCCAGCCGACACGGGCGACGCAGTTGAAGATCCATGTCAGCTCGGCATGGCCGGCGACCTGGCTCTGGTTGAACACGATGTGCTTGTTCGGATCGATGCCGGCGGCGATGAAGGCCGCGGTCACCTCGCGGGTGTTGCGCGCGAGCTCGGCCGGGCCGCCCCAGACGTCCGCTCCTTGCGTGATCGCGTGCATGTCGACGACGCAATAGATGCAGTTATGGGTCTGCTGCATCTTCACGAAGTTGACGATGGCGCCGAGATAGTTGCCGAGGTGCAGATTGCCCGTCGGCTGGACGCCTGAGAAAACCCGTTCAACGAACGCCATGGTCTCGATTCCCGGAAATGGGGCTGCTTTTGCAGCGTCGTTTGCCATTTAAGCCCTGCCTGCGCAAGTCAGGCGGGGCGCCTTTGCCTGACGGCGTTAACCGCCTCGCGCCAGCCGGCGACGCCGAAAAGCTGCAACAGGAGCCCATAACCGGCGATGCCGGCCGCGATCAGCACAACGAGCGACGCCGCCTGCACGAAACCGTGTGCGCCCGCCGCCGGCAGGGCCGTCTCCGCGAGCCACAGCAGGGCGCCCATTGCGAGCGCCGCGGCCAGGATGCGGGGCAGCCGGCGGCGCGCCGCGGCATCGATTGAAAAGCCGAATGTTGTGGCCCCCTTGCGGATCAGCGCCAGCGCATTGCTCCAGGCGCCGAACGCAATGCCGGCGGCAATTCCGCTGGCGCCGAAGATATGGCCGAGCAGGAAGGCCGCCGCAATCGCGACCACGATGGCCTTCAGCGTCGCAAACAGCGGCGTCAGCGTGTCCTCGCGCGCAAAGAACGCCGGCGACAGCGCCTTCACCAGCACGTGCGCCGGCAGCGCCAGCGTCAGCCAGGTCAGCGCCTGTGCGGTGGCCGCGCTATCCTCGGCGGTGAAAGCGCCGTGCTCGAACAACATCCGCACGATCGGTCCGCTCAGCACCATCAGGCCGAGCGTCGCCGGCAGCGCCAGCCCGGCCGCGAGCTCCAGGGCGCGTGATTCCGCATGCGCGATGGCCGACTGCTCGCCGCCACGCACGGCGCGGGTCATCTCCGGGATCAGCACGGTGCCCATGGCGACGCCGACGATGCCGAGCGGCAGCTCGAGCAGCCGGTTGGCGAAATAGAGCCAGGACACCGCCGATGGCGAGGTGGAGGCGATCACCGCGCCCGCCACCATGAGCCATTGCGGCGCGCCGCTCGCGACCATGCCGGGGACCGCGCGGCCGAGAAAGCCGCGCATCTCGGGATCGAAGGAGACGCGCAGCGGTGCGGCGAGCTTTGCCCCGCGCAGCGCCAGCATCGACAGTTGCAGGAAGCCGGCGACGCCGATCGTCGCGGCCATGACGAGCGCGGCCTGCACCGGGTCCTGCTGCCGCACCAGCAGCACCGCCATGACCGCGATCAGCGCGATGTTGAACAGCAGCGGTGAGAACGCCGTCAGGACAAAGCGGCCCTGCGCGTTGAGCAGCGCCATCATCACGGTGACCGGGCCGGCGAAGGCGAGATAGGGCAGCATCAGCCGTGCATCGTCGACGGCGAATTGCAGCGTGTAGCGGCCGACGAAGCCGGGCGCGATCGCCGTGATCACCAGCGGCATCACGACGCCGATCACGAGTGCGGCTGCGATCACGGCGGCGCTGACGGTGCCGAGCACGCGGCCGGCAAACGCTGTTGCCGCGTCCATGCCGTGCGCATCGCGCGCCTTCAGCCATGCGGGCACCAAAGCGGCGTTCAAACCGCCCTCGGCCAGCAGCCGCCGCACAACGTTCACGAGCTGAAACGCCGCCAGGAACGCATCCGCCACCGGCCCCGCGCCCAGCAGCGCCGCGATCACGGAATCGCGCACGAAACCGAGCAGTCGTGAAGCCAGCGTTCCCGAGGAGACGGTGAGGAAGGAGCGGAACATCGGGCCTGTATAGCAGCCGCTTCCCTTGCTGGCGCTAGCCGTAACGTGATAGGCCGCGCTCTTGTTGGTGGCGTTCACACAGGGCAAGTTGATGGCTGACGCAAAATATGACGTTCTCGGGATAGGCAATGCGATCTTCGACGTGCTGGTGCAAACGGATGAGGCATTCCTTGCCCGTCACGGCATGACCAAGGGCTCGATGCAGCTGATCGACGAGGCGCGCGCCACCGCGATCTACACTGACATGGGGGTCGCCACCGAGATGTCGGGCGGCTCTGCCGCCAACACGATCGTCGGCGTCGGCAATCTCGGCGCTCGCGCCGCCTATGTCGGCAAGGTCAAGGACGACCAGATCGGCAAGCTCTACACCCACGACATCCGCGCCGCCGGCGTCACCTTCGACACCGCGCCGGCCAAGACCGGCCCGGCCACCGGCTGCTCCTACATCCTGGTGACGCCGGACGGCGAGCGCACCATGAACACCTATCTCGGCGCCGCGCAGGACCTGACGCCCGACGACATCGATCCGGCTCAGATCGCCGCCGCCGGCATCATCTATCTCGAAGGCTATCTCTGGGATCCGAAGAACGCCAAGGACGCCTTCGTGAAGGCCGCGACGATTGCGCATGGCGCCGGTCGCCAGGTCGCGCTCACGCTGTCGGATTCGTTCTGCGTCGACCGCTACCGCGACGAATTCCTCGACCTGATGCGCAAGGGCATCGTGGATCTGGTGTTCTCAAACGAGTCCGAGCTGCACTCGCTGTACCAGACCGCCGATTTCGACACCGCGCTGAAGCAGTTCGGCAAGGACACCAAGCTCGGCGTCGTCACCCGCAGCGAGAAGGGCTGCGTCGTGATCTCAGGCGACGGCGTCGTCTCGGCGCCGGCCTATCCGATCGACAAGCTCGTCGACACCACCGGCGCCGGCGACCTGTTCGCCGCCGGCTTCCTGGTCGGTCTCGTCCGCAATGTCGGTCATGAGAACGCCGGCCGTCTCGGCGCGCTCGCCGCCGCCGAAGTGATCCAGCACATCGGCGCCCGGCCGCTGGTGTCGCTGAAGGAGCTGGCGAAGGCGAAGGGGCTGCTGGTTTAGGCGGCCCTGTCCTTCAACCTCCCCTGCGGTGGAGGGATAGCGATAGAAACGTCGCTCCACCCTCGTCATTCCGGGGCTCGCCGAAGGCGAGAGCCCGGAATCCATCGGGCCGCATCACGCGTGGAGCAATGGATTCCGGGTTCTCGCTTCGCGAGCCCCGGAATGACGGCGCGGCAAGCGAGAGAGGGAGAAGCGAGCATCAAGCCGTCTTCGCGGCCTTCAATCCCAGCCGCTGCTCCACGGCGTCGCGCATCACGAATTTCTGGATCTTGCCGGTCACCGTCATCGGGAATTCCTCGACGAACTCGACATAGCGCGGGATCTTGTTGTGGGCGATCTGGCCCTGGCAGAAGGCGCGCACCTCGTCTGCCGTGAGCGTTTCGCCTGACCGCACGCGAACCCAGGCGCACAGCTCCTCGCCATAGCGCTGATCGGCGACGCCGAAGATCTGCACGTCCTGGATCTTCGGATGGCGGTAGAGGAACTCCTCGATCTCTCGGGGATAGAGATTCTCGCCGCCACGGATCACCAGGTCCTTGATGCGGCCGACGATGTTGCAATAGCCCTCGTCGTCGATCACCGCGAGATCGCCGGTGTGCATCCAGCCATTGGCGTCGAGCACATCGCCGGTCTTCTCCTTCTCGTCCCAATAGCCGAGCATGACGCTGTAGCCGCGGGTGCACAGTTCGCCGCGTTCGCCGCGCGGCACCACCTTGCCGTCGAGATCGACCACCTTGACCTCGACATGCGGATGGATGCGGCCGACCGTAGAGACGCGGCGCTCCAAGGGATCGTCGGTCGCGCTCTGGAAGCTCACCGGGCTGGTCTCGGTCATGCCGTAGGCGATCGTCACCTCGCGCATGTTCATCTCGGTGTTGACGCGCTTCATCACCTCGATCGGGCAGGGCGCGCCGGCCATGATGCCGGTGCGCAGCGAGGACAGATCGAAGCGAGAGAACTCCGGATGGTCGAGCTCGGCGATGAACATGGTCGGCACGCCGTAGAGCGTGGTGCATTTCTCCTGCGCGATCGTCGTCAATGTCGCGAGCGGATCGAAGCCCTCGCCGGGATAGACCATGGTGGTGCCGAGCGTGACCGAGGCGAGATTGCCCATCACCATGCCGAAGCAATGATAGAGCGGCACCGGGATGCAGATGCGATCCTGCTCGGTCAGGCGCATGGCGCGGCCGGTGAAGTAGCCGTTGTTGAGGATGTTGTGGTGGGTCAGCGTCACGCCCTTGGGCGAGCCGGTGGTGCCGCTGGTGAACTGGATGTTGACGGGGTCGTCGAATTGCAGGCTCGCGCCGAGCGCGACAAGCTGCTCGCGGTGGCGTTCCCCGCCCATCTGCGCGACCTGCTCGAACGGAATCGTGCCCGGCGCCGCCGGTCCGCCGATCTGGATCACGGCGCGCAATTGCGGCAGCCGCGCCGAGCGCAGCTGGCCGGGCTCCGCGCTCGCAAGCTCGGGCAGCAGCGTGTTCAGCATCTCCATATAGGCCGAGGTCTTGAACGCGGTCGCCGTCACGATCGCGGCGCAGCCGACCTTGCCGAGGGCGAATTCGAGCTCGCTCAAGCGATACGCCGGATTGATGGTGACGAGGATCAGCCCGGCCTTCGCGGCGGCGAATTGCGTCAGCGTCCATTCCGGCCGGTTCAGCGACCAGATGCCGATCCGCTCGCCGCGTTGCAGTCCGAGCGCGAGGAAACCTGCGGCGACCGCCTCGACCCGTTCGGCGAATTCGTTCCAGGTCCAGCGGACATTGTGGCTGGGCGAGACCAGCGCCTCCCGATCGCCCCAGCGCGCGCGGGCGCGGTCGAGGCTGCGGCCGATGGTTTCGCCGAGCAGCGGCGTATCGGAAATGCCGCAAACATAGCTGTCTGCCTTGCTGTCTCCCTTGGGGGTGGGTGCCAAATTCGTCCTCCTCACGGTCATGTTCGTGTCGTCGCACTTTTTGCGCGATCTTAGTCGTTTGGCGCCGACGGGACAGGCCCGACCTATGGCGGGTATGAAAAATCCCTCCCCGCGAGAGGAGGGATTTCGCGTTGCTTGGCTGGAACCTTACGCCGCTCGCTGCTCGCTGCCGGCATCGAGCCCGGCATAGATGCCCTTCTCGAAGCCTGCGAAGGCTTCCAGGCTGTGCTTGTCGGCGAACGGCAGCAGCTGGGTCAGGATCACGCCGCAGACATCGCGCGACGGATCGATCCAGTAATAGGTGTTGGCAAGGCCAGCCCAGGCGAGGCTGCCGGGGCTGCGGCCTTCCGGCGTCTTGGCGGTGTTGATAAGGAAGCTCAGCCCCCACTTCTTCACCTGGTCCGGATAGAGGTCGACATCGTTGGTGTAAGGCGGCGCCGCCGTCGTCATCTTGCTGACGCTGAGATCGCCCATCTGGTTCTGCCCCATCGCCGCGACGGTCTCGGGCCTCAGCAGCTGGTTGCCGTTGCCTTTGCCCTTGTTGAGGATCATCCGGCAGAACTTGATGTAGTCGGCCGCGGTCGAATACAGCCCGCCGCCGCCCATGTGGAATTCCGGATTCTGCTCGAGCTCGAACGGCATCGCCGCCAGCGCTCCGTCCTCGCCCCGCGCGTGCATGCCGACCAGCCGCTTGCGCATGTCGTCGGAGATCTTGAAGCCCGTGTCGCTCATGCCGAGCGGCGCGAACATGTTGTCACGCAGATAGGCATCGAGCTTCTTGCCGGATGCGGCTTCGACGGCCTTGCCGACGAAGTCGATATTGATGCCGTATTCCCAGCGGGTGCCCGGATCGCTCGCGAGCGGCGTCTTCAGTGCGGCATTCAGGCAGGAGATGATCCCGGGCGTGCCGGTCTTCTCCATGTATTTCCCCATGTCGGCGTTCCACAGGTCGTAGCAGAAGCCGGCGGTGTGGGTCATGAGCTTGCGCAGCGTGATCGGCGCCTTCGCCGGCCGCAGCTTCGGCTCGCCCTTGGCGTCGAAGCCCTCGAGCACCTGCGGTGCGGCGAGATCGGGCAGCAGCTTGCCGATCGGCTCATCGAGCGACAGCTTGCCCTGCTCGACCAGCTGCATCGCGCCAGCTGAGGTCACCGCCTTGGTCATCGATGCGATCCAGAACACGCTGTCGGCGGTCATCGGATCGCTCTTGGAGAGGTCGCGCTTGCCGAAAGCGCCCTCGTAGATCACGTCCTTGCCGGTGGCCGCGACCGCGACCACGCCGGGAATCTCCTTTGCCTCGCTCTTCTGACGCAAAACCTGATCGATCTGAGCCTTGCTCTGCATTGGGCTTCCTCCGGTGGGTTTATTTGTTTTGAAGTGGGCGGATCATCCTCCCGCTCGTCGGGTCTCGCAAGGCGGGCAAGCGATGCGATTGTGTCGCGATGTCGTGAAAGCCCGGGTCGCGGGAACGAAGACGTTCACCACGAGCGCAGATTTTGCGGTGGACTCCGCGCAAGTCCCGGTGACCCGCAGGGGTGGCCACGGTAACGTGATCGGCAGACTGATTTTCGGACCTGATTTTTTGCATTAACGCATTCAGATCGCTGCACAAACGGCGCGGCGGATTGGGCCTGATTTGACGAAAAGGCTCGTCATTTTCGGCCCTTGCGGGGACGCAGCAATGATTTCGACATGGAGTGAATGGAAGCGCTATCCGCGGCCGGGCCGCGGCGAGAACATCGAGGCGCCGATCAGCCCGGGCCTCTATGAGGTGCGCTACGCAGGTACCGGCGCGCTGCACTCGTTCGAGGCAGTCGACAATGTCGCACAGGCGCTGGCGCTGCTGCAGACCGGAACCAGGTCGTGGTTCGGCCGTCGCGATGCGCGGGCCGAGGCCGATCTCGAGTATCGGACCTGCGCGACCTCGACCAAGGCGGATGCCAAGGCTGCGGCCGAGCGCATGATCGGCCGTCGTGAAACCTACATGTCCGGCGGCGCGATCTGACGACATTCCCCAGTGCGCAAATTGCGCAGCTGCGGTTGGATGCCCTGCATCGCCGGGGAACAACAGCTCGCAACGGTGTCGCGTTTGAGTCCAAGCAGGGTCGCGCCGGCGGCCAGTGCATCGCAGCGGCTTTCCGCCTATATAGGCGGCCAATACCCTCCAAAGACATTCCAGGAGTAACGCCATGACCCCGCCCGCTGCCGTACGCGCCACGCAATCCGCCGCTTCCCTGCACGACCGCCTGAAGGATCCGTCACTGCTGCGCGACCGCTGCTATATCGACGGCGCCTGGGTCGGCACCCCCGAATTCGCCGTCAACAATCCGGCCACCGGCGTCGAACTGATCAAGATCGCGCAGCTGGGCGCCGACGATGCAACCAAGGCCGTCGAGGCTGCGCAGCGCGCGTTTCCGGCCTGGGCCAAGCTGACCGCCAAGCAGCGGTCCAACATCCTGCGTAAATGGTTCGACCTGATCATCGCCAACCGCGAGGATCTCGCGCTGATCCTGACTTCCGAGCAGGGCAAGCCGCTCGCGGAAGCGCTCGGCGAGGTCGACATCGGCGCCGCCTATGTCGAATTCTTCGCCGAGGAGGCGCGCCGCGTCTATGGCGAGACCATTCCGACCCAGCGTGCCGACGCGCGCCTGCTTGCGATCCGGCAGCCGATCGGTGTCTGCGGCGCCATCACGCCGTGGAACTTTCCGAACTCGATGATCACCCGCAAGGTGTCGCCGGCGCTGGCGGCCGGCTGCACGGTGGTGCTGAAGCCCGCCAACGAGACGCCGCTGTCGGCGCTCGCGCTCGCGGTGCTGGCCGAGAAGGCCGGCGTGCCGAAGGGCGTGCTCAACATCATCACCGGCGATGCGCCTCCGATCGGGCAGGTGCTGTGTGAGCATCCGGCGGTGCGCTTCGTCGGCTTCACCGGCTCGACCAATGTCGGCAAGATCCTGTATCGGCAGGCCGCGGTCGGCGTGAAGAAGCTCGGCCTCGAGCTCGGCGGCAACGCGCCGTTCGTGGTGTTCGACGATGCCGACATCGACGCCGCGGTCGAAGGCGCCATCGTCTCGAAGTACCGCAACATGGGCCAGACCTGCGTCTGCGCCAACCGTCTCTATGCCCAGGACAAGATCTACGACCAGTTCGTCTCGAAGCTGTCGAAGAAGGTCGCCGAGATGAAGATCGGCGACGGCACGGAGGCCGGCGTGACCCAGGGGCCGCTGATCAACATGAAGGCGATCGAGAAGGTCGAGCGTCACATTGCCGACGCCGTGAAGGGCGGCGCCAAGATCGTGACCGGCGGCAAGCGCTCCGCGCTCGGCCGCAGTTTCTTCGAGCCGACGGTGCTGTCGGACGTGCGGCCCGACGCGCTGGTGGCGCAGGAGGAGACCTTCGGCCCGCTCGCGCCTGTGATCCGCTTCAAGGACGAGGCCGACGTGATCGCGATGTGCAACGCCTCGCCGTTCGGTCTCGCCTCCTACTTCTATTCGCGCGACATCGGCCGGGTCTGGCGCGTCGCGGAAGCGCTGGAATCGGGCATGGTCGGCGTCAACTCCGGCCTGATCACGACCGAGGTCGCCCCGTTCGGCGGCGTCAAGGAAAGTGGCCTCGGCCGCGAAGGCTCGCGCCACGGCATGGATGAATATGTCGAGATCAAATACGTGATGATGGCCGGCGTCTGATCGCCGTCATCGTGTGCTCGCTCAAGCCCGGCTCTGATTGAATCAGGGCCGGGCTTTTGTTTGATCACACGCTCTTGTCGATCGTTTGCCGACATTCAGAGGCTGCGACAATTCACCGCGTTCGACCGCGACGGCGATCGCATCGAGAATCTCTCTAATCTCGAAATGGTTGTCTGAAGGCCGCATAAGCGCGCAGCCTTCAACGAAACAATGATCCAAGCGTGGAATCTTCCACATCGATGTCGCAGCGTGCGGCCAAGCTTCGTCCCCTCTCTTAGATGCGTTCTAGTTGGCGTCACAGCGCATGCTGTTTATGCCCCGGTGGGTCGCGCTCGAACTCTGACGATGTTCGACGCGAAACCAAGAAGAAGACTCTGGGGACTTCATGCTCGTCACCTCAAACGTTCCATGCGCATTCCGACTGGCATGCGCATCTCTGCTGCTGACTGCAATTCCTTCGCTCGCGCAGACGCTGGAGCAGCCACCCGCAAGCGGTGCCACGTCCCTTCCGCCGGTCGTCGTGGCCGCGCCACAGCATCGAAGCACGCCGGTTCGCAGGCCGTCATCGTCGCGGTCGGCGCGCTCGTCGGCATCGCATCAGGCGAGCAGGCGTGAGCACGCGCCGACACCAGCGGCCACACCGACCGCCGGTGCGCAGCAGGCGGCGTTGCCGGTGCCCTATATCGGCGGCCAGGTCGCGCGCGGCGGGCAACTCGGCCTGCTCGGCAACAAGGACTATATGGACACGCCGTACAGCCAGACGAGCTACACGGAGAAGACGATCCGCGATCAGCAGGCGACCAGCGTCGCGGAAGTGCTGACGAATTCCGATCCGTCGGTGCGCGCAGCGATCGGCAGCAGCAACCGCTACGATGCGTTGACCATCCGCGGTTTCCGGATCGAGAACAGCGAAATCGCCTTGAACGGGCTCTACGGTCTGGTGCCGGCCTATCGCGTCAACCCGGCGCCGCTCGAGCGTATCGAGCTGCTCAAGGGACCGGCTGCCTTCCTCAACGGCATGGCCCCGCAGGGGAGCATCGGCGGCACGGTCAATGTCGTGACCAAGCGGGCAGCGGAAGACCTCACGCGCCTGACCGCCGGCTACATCTCGGATGGACGATTCGGAACGGAGCTCGACCTCGCGCGCCGCTACGGCGAACAGAAGGAGTGGGGCGTTCGCTTCAACGGAGGAATCGACGGCGGCAACACCACCATCGACCGGCAATCCGCGCGCAACGGCTTCGGCTCGCTTGGCGTAGACTATCACGGAGAGCGATTCCGCTGGTCCGCGGACATCATCTCCCAGGACGACTGGATGAAGGCGGCGCAGCGCGGCTATACGCCGGTGTCCGGCATAGCCCTTCCGAACGCACCCGATCCGCGCATCAATCTGGCGCAGCCATTCGACTACGCGCGGTCGCGCAGCCTGACCGGACTGACCCGTGCGGAATACGATCTGAGCAACAATGTCACCGTGTTCGGTGCGATCGGCGGCAACGAATTCCGCTACGACAAGCGGGAAGATCCGGGCGCGACGATCCTCAACACAGCGGGCGATGCGTTGGGCACATCCCGCTTCCAGACCGGCAAGTCCGAGTCGATCTCCGGTGAGGCCGGCGTGCGCGCGCGTTTCGATACCGGCCCGATCGGCCATGAGGTGGTGGTCAGCGGCAGCGCGCAGAACCGGACCGATTGGCTTGGCCAGACCAACTACGGGACCTATCTCACCAACATCTACAGTCCGACCCTGCTGGCGACCGCGGGCACGCCGGTATCGACATTCCCCGAGGGCAAGTCCGGCTTCCTCGGGCTGCGCAGCGTCGGCGTCGCCGATACGCTCACGACGATGGGCGGGATGCTGCAACTGATCGTCGGCGCACGCCAGCAGCAGGTGATCGCAAACAGCTACGCGCCGGTCAGCGGGCTGGAGACAACGCATTACGACCAGAGCGCGACGTCACCGTCGATCGCCCTCGTGGTCAGGCCTGTCAAGCAGCTGTCGCTTTATGCGAACTACATCGAAGGCCTGTCGCCCGGGCCGACGCCGCCCTCCGGCGCGGTCAACACCAGCGCGGTGTTTGCGCCCTTCAAGACTCGGCAGGTCGAGGTCGGCACCAAGCTCGATTTCGGCGGCTTCGGTGCGAGCCTTGCGGCGTTCCAGATCAGCCAACCGAGCGGCGTGATCGACCCGCTCACCAAGATCTACAGCCTCGACGGTCAGCAGAGAAATCGCGGCATCGAGCTCAATACCTTTGGCGAGGTCGCGCCGGGCGTGCGCGTCCTCGGCGGCGTGACCTGGCTCGATGCCCGGCTGACCCAGACCCAAGGCCATCTCTACGACGGCAATCATGCGATCGGCGCGCCCGGCCTGCAGGGCAATCTCGGCGTCGAATGGGATACGCCCTTCGTGCCCGGCCTCACCGCGACGGCGCGCGCGATCTACACCAGACGGGCCTATGTCAGCGCCGACAACACCCAGAGCGTCCCCGACTGGGCGACCTTCGACATCGGTGCGCGCTATGCGACGACGCTCGCGGGGCGTCCGACCACGTTCAGGGCGCAGCTGACCAACCTGTTCGACAAGCATTACTGGATCGGCAATCCGACCGGCTATGTGATCAGCGGCATGCCGCGCACGTTGTGGCTGTCGATGACGGTCGATTTCTAGGAGAAATGCCTGTGACCATCGCACGCGACCGTGCGATGGCCGGTCACACGCCCTTGTCGTTCGGGTTGGCCACCGCGTCCTTCAGCGGCGCCGTCATCGGGAAATTCAGGTTCACGTTCTTCGGCGGAATCGGCCGCGTGAACCATTTGGCGTAGAGCTCCTGGAATTCGCCGCTCTTCATCATCGCGGCCAGCGTCTTGTCGACCAGCGCCTTGAACTCCGGATCGCCCTTGCGAAGGATCAGTCCGTAGGGCTCGGTGCGCAGGCTGTCGTCGATGATGCGCCAGTCCGACGGGGTGGGGCTGCCGGCGATCAGGCTCGCCAGCAAAATGTCGTCCATCACGAAGGCCTCGCTGCGCCCGGTGGTCAGCGCGAGGAACGACGCGGCATGGTCCGGCGTCAGGATGTTCTTGGTCTGAAAGTTGTTCGCTTGGGCGCGCGCACTCAACAGCCCGATCGAGGTCGAGCCCGAGGTCAGCGAGACCGGCCGGCCGCCGAGGTCCTCGAAGGCCCTGATCGGCGCGTCCTTCCGCACGACAGCGCGGATGCTCGACACGAAGATCGTGTCACTGAAGGCGACGACCTTCTGCCGCTCCAGCGTGTTGGTCGCGGGTCCGCAGACGATATCGATGGTCCCGTTCTCGATCAGCGGTATCTGGGTGGAGAGCTGGATCGGCTGCAGCCTGGTCTGCAGCGCGGGCAGCTTCAGCTCGCCCTTCACCGCATCGACGATCCGCGCGCAGAGGTCCATCGCGAAGCCAACCGGCTTCTGGTTGTCGTCGAGATAGGAGAACGGTACCGAGACGTCGCGGTGCCCGAGCCGGATTTCTCCGGTGTCGCGGATCTTGGCCAGCGTGCCGTTGGGGGACTGCGCCTGCGCCGGAGCGGAGACCGCCGCTGAAAGAAATGCTGTATAAATCAATGTCTTGACGGGTCGATTCATCAGGCGCTCGCAGATCTCGATAGTTCTGGATACGATCGGTCAAGATTTTATACACAGCATTGCATAATCACCAAACAGATTTTATACAATCCTGGCTCAGTCGGATATCTCAGTCCGAGCTCACCAGCGAGACGCCGCATGGAACCTGTAACCGCCGCAAGCCATCGAGGAGCCGGGCCCCACGGTTCCGCGCCGGACACCGTGCGCGAGGCGCTGCGGGTTGCGATCAGCTCCGGCGAGCTGGCGCCCGGATTGCAGCTGCGCCAGGACGAGCTCGCCGCGCGGTTCGGAACCAGCCGCATCCCGGTGCGCGAGGCGTTGCGCCAGCTCGAGGCCGAAGGTTTTGTCACCTTCCTGCCGAATCGCGGCGCTGTCGTTTCTGACCTGTCGATCGACGAGGTGATCGAGCTGCTTGAGATCCGTATCGCGCTCGAGTGCCATGCCTTGCGCTTGGCGATCCCCGCGATGGGCGTGATCGATCTCGAGGAGGCAACGAAGATACTTCGTGCCTACGACGCCGAGCCCGATCCCGCGCAATGGGGCGCCTTCAACTGGAAATTCCACGCCACGCTCTATGCGCCGTGCAATCGTCCGCGCCTGCTCTCCATGATCGAGGCGAATTACGGTCATGTCGGCCGCTTTACCCGGGCACTGGTGTCGCAGGCGACCGGCAAGGAGCGTCCGCAGCGCGAGCACTACAGGCTGCTTGAATTCTGCCGCGACGGCGAGGTCAAGAAGGCCGTCCGGCTGCTGCGCGATCATATCGAGGAGACGCAGAAGACGTTGCGCTCGGCGCAGCGCCAGGCGTTGCGCGATGCTGCTCCGGTCTGATCGACATCAGGACCCAATGAACTATTGCCGGCGCCGCCGCGGGCCGATCGGAGAATGCGTGTGAAGACCAATGACGTCGAAATCCTGGTGATCGGTGCGGGCATTGTCGGCATCGCCACGGCCTACTACCTCGCCGTCCAGCACAAGCGTTCGCGCCTGTTGATCGTCGATGAGGGACAGCCGATGGCGCTGACCTCGGCGCAGTCGGGCGAGAACTACCGCAATTGGTGGCCGCATCCGACGATGGCGGACTTTACCAATCACTCCACCGATCTGATGGAGGAGATCGCGCGCCGCAGCGACAACCGCATCCACATGACGCGGCGCGGCTATCTCCTGGTCACGCGTGAGACGAAGTCCGACGAGCTGTTGCAGCAGCTCTACGCCGGCTATGGCGCACAGGCCGCCAAGCTGATCCGCCTGCATGAAGGCGCAAGCCGCGGCTATGTGCCGCCGCATTCGGCGGACTGGCAGACCGCGCCTGACGGCGTCGACGTGCTGCTCGGCCGCGACCTGATTCAGCCGCACTACCCGACCTTCGACAAGGAGGTCTCGACCGCGCTGCATATCCGCAGGGCGGGTGACATCAGCGGTCAGCAGCTTGGCCAGTACATGCTGGAAACCATGCGGCCGTTGGGCGCGCAATTCCAGCAGGCCAAAGTGGTCGGCCTTGCGAAGGCCGATCGCTTCGCCGTCGAGGTGCTGGCCGATGGCGTGCGACAGACCATCAGGGCCGATATCATCGTCAATGCCGCGGGCCCGTTCGCCGCGCAGGTCGCGGCAATGCATGGCGAGCGGCTTCCGATCGTCAATGTGCTGCAGCAGAAGATCGCGTTCGCCGACCGTAACCGCGCGGTCGATCGCAAGATGCCGTTTGCGATCGATCTCGACGGCCAGACGTTGGCATGGTCCGACGACGAGCGCGCGGAGCTCGCGGCGGCGCCGGAATTCGCGCGCCTGCTGGCGCCGATGCCGGGCAGCATCCATTGTCGGCCCGACGGCGGCGATCACGGCGAGTGGATCAAGCTCGGCTGGGCCTTCAACGAAGAGCAGATCACCGCGCCGGTCCGCGAGCCGGAGCTGAATTCCTATTTCCCCGAAGTCGTGCTGCGGGCGGCGAGCCGGCTGCAGCCGCGCCTTGCGCAGTATCTCGCTGCGTTGCCGCGCGACCGGGTGCACTACGGCGGCTACTATCCGATGACGAAGGAAAACTGGCCGCTGATCGGCGCCGCGAAGACGCCAGGCGTGTTCCTCGCCACTGCGCTGTCCGGCTACGGCACAATGGGCGCCTGCGCTACAGGCGATCTCTGCGCCTGTGCCGTGGTCGGCGCGCCGGTGCCCGCCTTCGCCCGCAGCCTCTCGCTCGCGCGCTATGACGACAAGGCGCTGATGGATCAGCTCGCGGCGAGCGAAAGCCGGGGACTACTTTAGCGCCGCAGCACCGCGATGGTGCGGTTCGCGAAAGTCAGCCGCTCCGCCATGACCGACACGAAATAGGTCAGCAGCTTGTGGCTGAGCTCGGGGTCCTCGTCGCGGATCGCCGCGAACTGGCGGGTGTTCAGCACATAGAGCACGCTCGGCATCTCGGCCTGGATTGTGGCGCTGCGTGGAGTGTTCGCGACGAGGCCCATCTCGCCGATCGTGGTGTAGCGGCCGAGGCTGCGCACGCGCGTGGTGCGGCCGTCGTCGGCGGGCACCATGATGCCGACGCGGCCGTCGAGGATGAAGTGCATGGAATCGGCGGCGTCGCCGGCGTGCACGATGACCTCGCCGGCGTCGACCTCGATCCGCTGGCAGCGCCGGATCAACGTATCGGCATCGCCTTCATTGTCGAGCAGCCCGGTGAACCAGCCGCGCAGATCGGCCTCTTCCTGCGCGAGGTCCTGGTGCTGTGCGATGATCTGGTTCTCGCACCATTCCAGCGCATGATCGAGCTCGTCGATCACGGAGACGCCCTCGGTAATGAAATCGCTGGCGCGCAGCACCTGTTCGGCCTTGGCCGACAGATGCACCAGCACCAGCTCGACGCCGACCTCATGCGCGCTGCGCTTGATCTGCGCAAAGCTGTAGGCCGCCGATGAATCGACGCCGGTGACGAGCTTGAAGTCGAACAGCAGGTAGCGGCACTCCGCCCGCTCGCGCAGCAGCGCCTTGACGTGCTGGTACAGCCGGTTGGCGGAGCCGAAGAACAGGTAGCTCTGCAAGGTCAGCCCCTGGATCTTGCCGCCGTGCGCCTGCAGCACGTTCCGGTCGTCGCGCGAGCGATCCAGCGAGCTGCGGTACTCCGAGCCGTCGAAACCGTATTTGATCGCCTCGACCCGCGCTGCGCTGAGCGCAAAGGTGGCGCAGCCGATGATGACGCCGATCAGGATGCCGGGCACGAAGCCCCAGGCCACGATGATGACGATGATCGCGAGCAGCGAGACATACTCGGTCTTCGACAGCCGCTTGCGCGATTCGATCATCCATTTGTGCAGCTGGTCGGCGCCGAGATAGATCAGCAGCCCGCCGAGCACGAATTTCGGCATGTAGCCGGGCAGCTGCGGCGCCACCGCCAGCATCAGCAGCGAGATCGCGGCGACCGTCAGTCCCGACAGCGGGCCACGCCCGCCGCTGGAGAAATTGAGGATCGAGCGGCTGACCGAGATGCAGCCGGCATAGCCGGCCAGCGCGCCGGTCAGGATATTGGCGAAGCCGGTGATGTTGAGCTCGCGCTCGAGATTGGCCTCGCGATGCACCGCGACCTCGATGCCGGTGGTGTTGAACAGCGTGCTCGCCGCCGTGACGAAGACCACGGCGATCAGGTTGCCGAGCAGATCCGGCACCGCCGACCACGGATAATGCGCAATCTCCGCCGCGTGCCACGGCAGCATGAAGGTCGATGCCGGCGGCGGCTCGAAGGTCCAGCCGGTCAGGTGAGCTTCCTCTGGCGTGATGCCGATGATCCAGAACACCAGATGCGCCACGATCACCCCGCCGACCAGGATGATCGGCAGCCCAAACGGGGTGCGCGATCGATGCCAGGTCAGATACAGCACCAGCGCCATCGCGCAGGCGGCGCTGAGCTCGGAGATCGTGATGATATTGGTGAAGTGGATGAGGGTGCCGAGCTGCACGGGGTAACCGGTGATCACCCTGATTGCGCCGAGCACGATCAACAGGCCGGTCGCGCCGAGGAATCCGCCGACCACGGGGTAAGGCACGTAGCGGATGGCGCGGCCGAACCGCGTCAGCCCGAGGCAGCACAACACGATGCCGGTGACGATGGTCGAGAGCCCCAGCGTGATCAGCACTGGTGTGAGCAGCGGCGCAGTCGGGTTGGCGGCGCCGATGCGCTCGACCAGCGAGGCCATCAGGATGCCGGTCACCGCCGCGGTGGAGCTGTCAGGGCCGGCGACTGCGAACGGCAGCGAGCTGCCGAGCGCGATCAAGGTCGCAAGCACCGCCGACGAGATGAATGTCGCCGCGATGCCGTATGACAGATAGGGCGCCAACGGTCCGGCGAAGATCAGCAACGCGTAGGACAGGCCGAAGGTGATGCCGAGCACACTGGCCGCGCTGCCGCCGAGAATGTCATGCATGGCCCGCCGCGCTCGCGAACCGAAATAAAGCGATCGACCAATCACGTTGAAAAATGTCCTGAACTTCCGACGCCAGTGGTAGACGAGCCCGGCGCAGGACGACAACAGGATTTTTGTGACAACCGCTTCTCAATGCGCGCATTTTCAGCGTCGCCCTGCTTGTGGGCCGACGATCGCAACGCGCTGCTCGATGCCGGGCTCGTCGAGCAGCGCACGCTGGGTCGCGACGATGTCGCCGACGGTGATGGCAGGGAAGCATGGCCTGCAGTGCCTTCCCGTCCGCGGCTCGATGCGCGCCGGGTTGGTCGAGCCGGGCTACCCGTTCCCGTCCTCGGTGCCGAACGCGCCGTGACGGCCGATGCCCGAGGCAAAGCGCGTCGCCCCCGACAGCGTCTCGCCTGAGGCGATCACGTCGAGCCCGCCGCGCATTTCGTTCCTGATCGCCTCTTCCTCGTCGAGGTCCCATTGCCGCAGTGCCGACAGCCGGTCGGCCCGCATGCAGGTCTGCGGGAATTTCGCGATGTCCTTGGCAAGCGCGACGGCGTGCGCGCGCGTCTCGCCCTTCGGCACCAGCCGGTTGGCAAGTCCCATGCGATGCGCCTCGGGGCCACCGACCGGGCGTCCGGTGAGGATCAGATCGATCGCCTGCGAATGGCCGATCAATCGCGGCAGGCGGATGGTGCCGAGATCGATCAGCGGCACGCCGAAGCGGCGGCAGAACACGCCGAAGGTCGCGTCCTCCGCGACCACGCGCATGTCGGCCCACAGCGCAAGCTCCATGCCGCCGGCGACCGCAAAGCCCTCGATCGCGGCAATGACTGGCTTCGAGAGCCGCAGCCGGCTCGGCCCCATCGGCGCGATCGTGTTGTGGCCGCCGACCTCGCGCTTCTTCTCGGGATCGCCCGCCGCCACCGCTTTCAAATCGGCGCCGGCGCAGAAATAGCCGCCGGTGCCGGTGAACACCGCGACCGATGCGCTGGCGTCGGCGTCGAAGGCGAGGAATGCGTCATACAGCTTGCGTGCTGTCGCGCCGTCGACCGCGTTGCGGTTGTGCGGGCGGTTGATTGAGATGATGGTGACGGGACCATCGCGCTCGACGAGCACGGTATCTGCATCGGACATGGGTCGCTCCCTGGCTTGTTGGTTGGAGCGAGCCTAACGGTCCCTCTCAGGCAATGCCATCGCGAACGAAGGCGACGCGAATGGTCGGGTCGCCGATCGCCTCATGCGCGTCGTCGAAACGGACGCGGCGCGTGATCACATGCTCGGGATGGTAATGACCTGCCGCAACATGGGCGACGCAATCGGGCAAATCGGCGCGGACATTGACACGCGAGACCCTCAAGGTGATGCCGACGCCGTACATGTGCCGGAGCGGCACCGGCGTGGTCTCGGCGAAGTCGCCATACATGCGCTGGCAGACGCCGTTCGGTTCCGTCGCGCGGAATGCCAGCAGGATGCTGGCGTCGGTCGCAGCCGCATCGATCACGATCGGAAACAGGCCGGGCGGCTCCATCATGAGGCCGGCCGGCGCTTCGACGACGTCGGCGCCGAGCGACTTCGCCTTTGCGAGGCGCGGCGCATGATCGTCGAGATAGACGACGCGGCCCGCGCCATGCGCCACCGCCGCCTGCACCGCGAACATCGCGAGCGATTGCGCGAAGCCGCCGATCACCAGCACATCCGCGCCGGGCCGCTGCTCGAGCCAGCGTGTCACCGCGCTGAAGCCGTCGGTCGCGCCGTCGGCCAACCCGGCGGTTTGCGAGAGGGGATGGCCTTCGGGCTGGCGGACCAGCATGTGATCGGCGAACGGAACGCGGATCAGGTCGGACAGTCCGCCGCCATATTCGACGCCGCAGACCGGCTTCAATCCGTAAGACGACCGGAACGGCACCGCCGCGCAGGCATTGGTGTGGCCGCGCCGGCAGCGGTCGCAGGCGCCGCAACTGATCTGGAACGGAACGATGACGAGATCGCCGGGCGCGAAATTCTTCACCTGATCGCCGACGGCGGTGATGCGGCCGGCGGTCTCGTGCCCGAGCGCAAACGGACCGGGCAGCCGCGATCGGCCGTGGACGATCGCAAGATCGAGATCGCAGCGCGTCACCGCGAGCGGCTGCACCAGCGCGTCGCGATCATCTTGCAGATGGGGCTCGGGAACGTCCCACCATTCGACCTTGTTGCCGCCGACATAAGTCAATTGCCGCATCGCGTGCTCTCCGCTTTGGACGGAGAGTGCCGGGAGGCAGGTGCGGCGACAAAAGGTTTGTCTTCAACGGAGATGAATGGAATTCACCTGTGCCGTCGAGCGAAGCGGCGCGGCGTGTCTAACCCGTCATCTTGAGGAGCCGCGAAGCGGCGTCTCGAAGGATGCACGGCCATCAGCAGGGCCGTCGCCCCTTCGAGACGCGCTCCTCAGAGCGTGTGAATTTTTGTGGCTTGGGCGAAAGATGTAGCGGGAGGGATGGGGGATGTGATTCCCTGCAAT